>Ga0316223_1000019_pt1 | contig 285580 bp, 275 predicted proteins | sample TBH18009metaG_FD_206007 | JGI IMG/M metagenome (GOLD analysis project Ga0316223, IMG submission 206007) | Freshwater microbial communities from Trout Bog Lake, Wisconsin, USA - TBH18009 | ecosystem: Environmental > Aquatic > Freshwater > Lake > Hypolimnion/Profundal zone | place: USA...
ACAAACCTTTATTAAAACAATGGAAAAATAAAAATTACTGTAAAGCTAAATCGCTACTATTGTGATACACTGTAAAGCAATATCAGTATTATCCTTCCCCTGTGTAAAGTTTTTTCAGTATAAGACATCTCTGTAAAAGCCCTGTTTTATTCGTGATTTCCTTTGGGATAACCCACATATAAGCCACATATATCCCACATACGACCCACATATGACCTACTATAATGAGAATGTGGCTTATATATGGCTTATTTACGGGTCAAATATGCCTTATACATCGATCTGCAGCGAAGCAAAGAGCAGTGAATCATGGCGCATCTCTTATTATAAGTATAAGCGCAGTAAAAAAATATTTATCGTATAAATACGATAATAAAAAAATTATCCCTTACTTTGCCTTATCGTATAAAGACGATGAATGAAATGGCGGAACATAAAAAAGAAGAATTCAGTAAAAAAGAACAGGACCTTGCCGCATTTGCAAAAGCAATGGCACATCCTGCACGCATTGCCATCTTAAAAGTATTGGCACAGCACAACGAATGTATTTGCGGAGAGATCGTGGAAGTATTGCCATTGGCACAGTCCACCGTATCACAACATCTAAAAGAATTGAAAGATGCAGGATTGATCAATGGCACGGTTGATGGTCCGCGCAGTTGTTATTGCATCAACTGGAAAGTGTTTGAAAAATTCAATGCAGAATTCGGATTATTATTTTCTAAACTGAAACAACAGAATAATAAGTCCTGTTGCTGAACCCCCAACCCCTGAAGGGGAGAAACATAATATTTTCTTTACAATAAAATATAATCAACATGAAAACAGATGCAGAATTAAAAGAAATAGTAAGACAGAAATACAGTGAGATCGCCGAACAGGATAAAACAACCAATCAATCATCCTGCTGCGGTGCAGGCGGTTGCAGTACAGAAGTGTATACCATCATGAATGATGAATACAAAGACATGAAAGGATATAATCCTGATGCAGATCTTGGATTGGGTTGCGGTTTACCAACCGAGTTCGCTAAAATAAAAAAAGGCGATACCGTGATCGACCTGGGCAGCGGTGCCGGTAATGATTGTTTTGTGGCAAGAGCATTAACCGGAGAATCAGGCAAAGTGATCGGAATTGATTTTACTGAAAAGATGATCGAGAAGGCAAGGGCCAATGCAGAGAAATTAGGATACAATAATGTTGAGTTTCGTTTTGGCGATATTGAACAGATCCCCGTTACCGCCAATGTTGCCGATGTAATTGTCAGCAATTGCGTCTTGAATCTCGTTCCTAATAAATACAATGTATTAAAAGAAATATATCGTGTTTTAAAACCCGGCGGTCATTTCAGTATTTCAGATATTGTTCTGCAGGGACAAATACCGGCCGAATTAAAACAGGCTGCCGAAATGTATGCAGGCTGTGTAGCAGGTGCCATACAGAAAGAAGTGTATCTCGAAACGATCACTGCAAACGGATTCAAAAACATACAACTGCAAAAAGAAAAAGCGATCATCATACCTGATGACATTTTAAAGAACTATCTGAATGAAGCACAGATGGCTGCTTACAAAAAAAGCAACACTGCTATTTATTCCATCACGGTTTATGCAGAAAAAGCCAAAGAAGAAAAAGAAGCTTGTTGTGCACCCGGTTGCTGCAATTAAAATATGTCTATGCAAATAACGACCATGCTTCCGCAACATTGGGAAGCCGTAAAGCAGATCTATACAGAAGGCATTGCAACAGGCAATGCTACTTTTCAGTCAACCGTTCCTTCCTGGAAAGAATGGGATGAAAGCCATGTTGCAAATTCCAGATTGGTTGCTATTGAAAACGAAACTGTATTGGGATGGGCAGCATTGACAGCTGTAAGCGGGCGCTGTGTATATGCCGGTGTTGCGGAAGTGAGTGTATATGTTTCTGCAAATGCAAGGGGCAAGGGTGTTGGAAAATCATTATTGCAGGCACTTATTAATGAGAGTGAAAAAAATAATTTCTGGACATTACAGGCAGGAATATTTCCCGAAAATGAAGCGAGTATAAGAATTCATGAAGCATCCGGTTTCAGGATCATTGGTAAAAGAGAAAGAATCGGCGAGATGAACCATATATGGCGCGATACATTATTATTAGAAAGAAGAAGTAAGGTCATCGGTATTTAATATATCAATCAATAAAAAAATATGTCTGCAAACAATTGCGCACCGGTTCACGAAAGAAAGAAATTAAGTTTTCTGGATCGTTACTTAACCTTATGGATCTTCTTAGCCATGATCATTGGTGTTGGGATTGGTTATTTTATTCCATCCTCTTCGGGATTCATCAATTCATTTTCCTCCGGCACTACCAATATTCCATTGGCCATCGGATTGATACTGATGATGTATCCACCTTTTACAAAAGTTAAGTATGATAAACTGAAGGAAGTATTTAAGAATACAAAAGTATTGGGTGCTTCATTATTCCTGAACTGGATCATTGGTCCCATACTCATGTTCTTTTTAGCCATCATTTTTCTGCATCATTATCCCGAATACATGGTTGGTTTGATCCTGATCGGATTGGCACGCTGTATTGCCATGGTGATCGTATGGAACGAATTGGCAGAAGGTAGCCGGGAGTATGCAGCAGGCCTGGTTGCTCTGAACAGTATATTTCAGGTGTTACTATATAGTGTGTATGCATACTTCTTTATCACCGTGCTTCCTCCATTGTTTGGATTTTCGGGTTCGATAGTTGATATAACCATCGGGCAGATCGCAAAAAGCGTTGCTATCTATCTCGGTATTCCATTTGCTGCAGGATTTATTACGAGATATCTTTTACTAAAAATGAAAGGAGAAATTTGGTACGAAACAAAATTCATCCCTTTCGTTTCTCCTATTACTTTGATCGCATTGCTTTTTACCATCATGATCATGTTTAGTTTAAAAGGAGAATTGATCGTTCAGATCCCCTTTGATGTATTGAGAATTGCATTGCCATTGGTGATCTATTTTATTATTATGTTCCTGGTGAGTTTCTTTATCGGCAAAAAATTAGGGGCCGATTATTCCACCAATGCATCCATTGCATTTACGGCTGCAGGAAATAATTTCGAACTGGCCATCGCAGTTGCCATCGGGGTGTTTGGTATCAACAGCGGACAAGCTTTTGCAGGTGTGATCGGTCCGTTGGTTGAAGTGCCGGCACTGATCGCATTGGTAAATGTTGCGTTCTGGCTTCGTAAAAAATATTATACGAAATAAGGAACAAGGTTCAAGTTGCAAGAAACAAGTAAACTAATAAACATTCCACCATGGAAAAGAAAAAACTGCTTTTTGTTTGTATCGAAAACAGCAATCGTTCTCAAATGAGTCAGGCATTTGCCAGGATACTGGGGGGCGACGCTGTTGAAGCCTATAGTGCCGGAAGTAAACCCAGCGGGATCGTGAACCCTAAAGCCATTGCAGCGATGAAAGAATTGGGATATGATCTGAGTAAGCACGACAGTAAATCTTTAGATGCTGTAAAAGCATTCGCGCCATTTGATGCGGTGGTGACCATGGGATGTGGTGATGCCTGCCCCTGGATGCCTGCTAAGAAATTCATCGACTGGCAGATCCCCGACCCAAAACATATGGAACCAAATGAATTCAATCAGGTCCGCGATTTTATCGGGGAGAAGGTAAAAGGCTTACTCAGTGAACTGAATCTGCCTGCTCAGTAGAGAGAATCCCCGGATCATTTCAATTCCTCCGTTTGTCCACATATTCATTTTATTAATTCTTTTGTTTTCCAAAAAAAGCTAACTTTAAGATTATCTATCAGACTGATGAACCAAAAACTTCGAGTATGAGAGGTGTAAACAGAGTTATGCTGATCGGCAATTTGGGTAAAGACCCGGATGTGCAATATCTGGAAGGCAATATCGGTGTTGCAAAATTTCCGCTGGCAACAACAGAAACCTATAAGGACCGCAGCGGTAAATTGATCTCCCAAACCGAATGGCATACAGTTGTGCTGTGGCGTGGTTTGGCTGAATTAGCTCAAAAATATTTGCACAAAGGAAGTTTAATTTATATAGAAGGTCGTTTGCGTACCCGCAGTTGGGAAGATAAAGAAGGCGTTAAAAAATTTGCAACAGAAGTGGTAGGTGATAACCTGATCATGCTGGATAAACGCGGTGATGGGCATAGCGGGCATGGCGGAACTGACGCTGTTGAAGGTTTTGGAGATGATATTCCACCCATTGGCGATCCCGGAGAAAGTTTACCTTTCTGATAAGTTGTTTAAAAAGGATATTTTTGCAAAAACATTTTAAAGACCGATTGTTCATCGGTCTTTTATAATAGCGTTATTGTTCATTTAAATTATTTGTTTTGCATCATCACCCGGGATTAGCGAATCACCTTTTATTGCTGACAATTAACACACAAGCTACGACTGTGTTGATCGTTTTACTGCTGTGTTTATTGATTGTCTCTTTTATTGTCAGCGGCTCTGAAGTTGCCTTCTTTTCATTGACGTATAAAGACATTAATCTTCTCAAGACCAAACAGCATATTTCTTACAAACGTATCGTTGATCTGTTGGAAGATCCGAAGACTTTATTGGCATCCCTCTTAATTGCGAACAGCTTTGTCAATATCGCCATCATCATCGTCTCCAATATTCTGATGGATGATCTGTTTGTTTTCAACAGCAGTTTTGAATGGCTTGAATTTGTCATCAAAGTAATAACAGTTACGTTCATGCTGATCCTGTTTGCAGAAGTGATGCCGAAAGTGATGGCCACACAAAACAATGTCCGCTTTGCAAAGGAAATGGGACCGATCGTAGAATTGATCCATTATATTTTCAAAAGCGCAAGCAGATGGATGGTGAAATACAGCGATATCATTGAAAAGCGTTTGTCCAACAAAGCAAGCGGCACCATCACCAACGAAGAATTATATCATGCGATTGATATCACAGATACAGGTACCAACGAAAATGAAAGGAACATCTTAAAGGGCATCTTAAAATTCGGCAATATCACTGTTAAACAGATCATGCGTGCCCGATTGGAAGTGCATGGCATCGATCATGAAATTAATTTTGATGAAGTGATGAAACACGTGGGCGATCTGCATTACAGTCGTATCCCTGTGTACAAAGATGATCTGGATGAAGTGATCGGAATGATCCATACCAAGGATCTGATACCGCATTTGAGTGAAAAAGCAGATTTTAACTGGCATAAGTTAATGCGCCCTCCTTATTTTGTTCATGAACAAAAATTAATTGAAGATCTGTTACGGGAGTTTCAAAGCAAGCGTATACATTTTGCAGTTGTGGTAGATGAATTTGGCGGCACCAGCGGTATCGTTACATTGGAAGATATCATGGAAGAGATCATTGGTGATATCAATGATGAGTTTGATGAAGAAGATGCCCCCTATAAAAAATTAGACGACTATAATTATGTGTTTGAAGGCAGAACCATGATCAATGATGTTTGCAAAGTGATGGAATTGCCGGTTGATACTTTTGATACCGTGAAAGGCGAAAGTGATTCGCTGGCAGGATTGGTATTGGAACTGGCCGGAGAGATCCCACCGGTGAACCGTACCGTGCCTTGCGGAGAATTTGAGTTCACCGTTCTGGAAGTGTTGAAGAACCGCATCAATAAAATTAAGATCACCATCAAGCCGCAGTTAAGTGAGGAATAAAGTGACAAGACACAAGGCTCAAGAATCAAGAATCAAGATACAAGACCCAAGTTCCAAGACTCAAGACTCAAGGCTCAAAGCTCAAGGCTCAAGAATCTGGTCGGGAGTCGGGAGTCGGGAGTTGAAAAAATTCAATCTGCCTTCTGCTTTACGCCTTCTGCCTTTTGCCCTATGCCTCTTGCCTCTTGCCTATTCCTGCAACAGCACGTATACTCCCAAACCCAAGGGTTATTTTAAAATAGATTTCCCTGAAAAGAAGTATCAGTTATTCGATCAGCCGGGTTATCCCTATACTTTCGAATATCCGGTATATGCCAATGTGGTAAAGGATTCTACTTTTTTTGGTGAAGCAACGGAGAATCCCTGGTGGATCAATATCAACTTTCCTCAATTTAACGGAAGGATCTACGTGAGTTATAAGGAGATCGGTGTAAACAAATTCGATAAGCTCATCAACGATGCATTCAAACTCACCAACAAACACAATGCAAAAGCCTATTCAATTGATGAATCCAGAATAGCAACTGTCAATAATATTCACGGCATGTTCTTTAATGTGGGTGGCGATGTAGCTACTGCCAATCAGTTCTTCCTGACAGACAGCAGCAAACATTTTCTTCGCGGTGCTTTGTATTTCGATGCTGCCCCCAATGCCGATTCATTGGCGATAGTCAATACGTTTCTGTTGGAAGACATGAAACATCTGATCAATACATTTCATTGGAAGTGATCCTGCACACCTAACTGGAAAGCCATCCCGAAGATCAGGATGGCCTAAAGCAAACATTGCTGCATGCTGTTTACAGCAATATCATCGTTTAGACGATTCGATCCTGAGTTTGTTACGCTTATGATTGTTAATATTTTCCCTTTAGCTGACTTAGGTTATTCTGTATTTGCTCGATCTTTCAAATTATCTTCGCATAAACCTCCCAAGTCTCTTATGATAGCTATCGATAATAAACTGATCAGTGATGAAATAATCGAAGAACAATTTGTTTGTGACCTTTCAAAATGCAAAGGCGCCTGCTGCGAAGATGGTGATGCGGGAGCACCATTATTGAAGGAAGAACTGGATCATCTGGTGGAAAATTTCAACATCATTAAAGATTATTTGAGTGAAGAAGGTCTTGCCGCGATTGTCAAAAAAGGCAAATACGAATACGATAGGGAATTTGGATGGGTAACACCCACCGTTAACAGTGGCATTTGCGCCTATGGTTTCAGGGATAAAGCAGGTGTGATCATGTGCGGTATCGAACAGGCTTATATTGATGGAAAGATCTCATGGAAAAAACCAATCAGCTGTCATTTGTTTCCAATCAGGATCACGAAAAGCAAAATGGACCCTGATGTGGAATATTTGAATTATGAACCCAGACAGGATCTCTGTAAAGCAGCTTGCAGTTTGGGAAAGAAATTAAAAGTACCTGTATATATATTTTTGAAAGATGCGATCATTAGAAAATATGGCGAGGAATTTTATGAAACTTTGAAAGCAACGGCAGAGCGTGAAAAAGATTAGTGTAAAACGGGAGTCGTAAATCGCCAGTTTGAACTCTAATAACTTGCGATTCCCGATTTACGATTTACGTTACTGAAAAATAAAAATCATGAGTAACAACGCAGCAGCATTTATTGCAAAGAGCACCATCAAGGCGGCTGACTTAGATCATCGTCGCAAGATTAATTTCAATATCGGCAAATACAATGCTGTTGTACCAAAAGGCAAGGAACAATTCACGGATGTTCTCACAGCACGTGAAAGAGCCAAGAATACGAAATGGCGTGCCATGGAACACCTGGACCAATACTTAGAACATTTTGAAAAACAGATCACGGCTCGCGGTGCAAAAGTATTGTGGGCAGAGAATGCGCAACAGGCTTTGGATGAAATAGGAAAGATCTGCAAAGAAAAAAATTGTAAGACACTGGTAAAAAGCAAGAGCATGGTGACCGAGGAAATTCACCTGAATAAATATTTAGAAAAGAACGGCATTGAAAGTGTGGAAACGGATCTGGGCGAATATATTCAGCAACTCGATGGCGAAGCACCTTATCATATTGTTACCCCCGCCATGCATAAAAGCAAGGAAGATGTTGCAAAATTATTTGCCAACAAATTAGGTGTTCCGGGTGGTCTATCGCCTGAAGAATTAACGCAGATCGCCAGAATTAAGCTTCGTGAAAAATATACAGCAGCAGAAGTAGGTGTTACAGGTGCTAATTTCATTATCGCAGATATTGGCGGCATTGCCGTTACCGAAAATGAGGGCAACGCAAGATTAAGTTGTGCGTTTCCTAAAACTCATATTGTTGTGGTGGGTATTGAAAAAATGCTGCCTTCCATGAATGATCTTGGTTTGTTCTGGCCCTTGCTTTCTACCTTCGGCACCGGGCAAAAAGTTACGGTGTACAACAGCATCGTAACAGGACCTCGCCAGGCAAATGAGACCGATGGACCGGAAGAAATGTATGTGATCTTATTAGACAATGGCAGAACCAATTTATTAAACAATCCCCTCACACGCGAAGCCTTGTATTGTATTCGTTGTGGTGCTTGTTTAAATGCTTGTCCGGTTTATAAGAATATCGGTGGGCACGCTTATGGCACAACTTACAGCGGACCTATCGGTAGTGTGATAACACCACATTTGAGTGGCATGAATGAATACAAACATTTAAGTTATGCTTCATCACTCTGTGGCAATTGCACACAGGTTTGTCCCGTTAGAATTAACCTTCACGAATTACTTTTAGAGAACCGTCACGAATCAGTAGTGGAAGGCGACAGTGCTTTAGGAGAACGCATTGCATGGAAGGTCTGGAAAACAGCGAGTCTCAGCAGAAAGATGTATAATATGAGCAATGGTAAATTAAAGAACTGGTTCGTAAATAAAGTGGCAGGTGCATGGACAACACACAGAAGTAAACTTGATTTCAGCGAAAAAACATTTAATGAAATGTGGGTGGAGAGAAATAAAAATTAACTTTTTTTGTTACGAGCTTTTGAATAATAACTGAGCTGCGGTTGCGTCGCACACTTGTACTGTTGAAGTTTTATTGAACTAAATCGAAGGCCGACTTATCACTCGCCTCTTTTTAAAATATATTTGAATGAAGTATTTATTTTCTATTCTCATTTTATTAATTTCTCTAGAAAGTATATCTCAAACTGATGAATTTATTATTAGAGGAAAGTTTAGAAACATAAAAGCAACAGCTGTTGATCTCATGCCTGTACTGGATGGGGTTTCGCAAATAACAAAAACAGAAGTTTTTGAAAATTCTGATTCATTCATGATAAAAGGTTTGATTGCTCAGCCTCATTTATTTCGTCTGGTCGTTAAACCTGCCAATGGTTATTATAGAAGATCTTCTCAATTCTTTATTGATAAAGGCAATCACGATTTGCAAATAGTTGATGACTCTGATATTTTTAATGTTATTAAAGTTTCAAACTCGATTACTCAAGATGAATATGAAACTAAATTTCTTCCTTTCATGGAGAAAAATTCAAGTGATTCAAAAAATGCGGAATGGTTATCAACAATAAAATATGTTGAAGTTCATCCAGAGTCTTTTGTTTCTGTTTGGATGTTGTATGAATTACTTAATAGAAGTGATGACAAAACTTTTTTTACTAACCAGAAACCAATAGAATTTAAAGAACCTGTTAGCAATTCCAAAATTGGGATCCTTTGCTCAACTGTCATGTCGAATACTTTTAAACTGAAAGAAGGGAGTCCTTTCCCGAAAGATTTTTTTAGTTTAGAAAGCAATAAAAAAAATGTTTCAAAAAAACAAAACATCAAGTTTACATTAATTGACTTTTGGTTTTCTAATTGTGGCCCTTGTATATCACAAATGCCAACATTAGTTAAGCTATTTGATTATTATAAAAACAAAGGTTTTCAAATTATATCCATTTGTTCAGATGCAATTGAAAATAAAAGCCAAATGAAAAAAGTTATTTTAGAACAAAAAATGACATGGGAAAATTTGTTTGATATAAATAGAAAGAAGTCTCTCGAATATGGAATACATTATTTTCCAACTAATTATTTGTTAGATAATAAAGGTGTAATAATTAAAAAAAATATAAGCCTTATTGAACTTGAATCTTTGTTAAAAAATTAAGTTGTGACTTTAATAAATGTTATTAATCTACACACAACATATTACATCGCGTCTTCAATACATCACCAAAACATTATTGGGTGATGCCATTGAATTAACCAATAACAAAGAATATTTCATCCAGCATTCAGGAGCAAAAATTAATTATTCCTCTGAAGCTATTGACAGCAAAGCATTTCAAATAATACCGCATGGTTTATTATTTGAAAAAGAAATAAAAGAACAACAAATCAATTGCTTTGAATGGAATGGTTTAAAAGCATTCTTCGCAACCAATGGTGATATTCCATTTGATATTTTTGCAGCTTCATTTTATTTATTAAGCCGCTACGAAGAATATTTACCGCATCAAAAAGATGAATACGGCAGATACGATCATAAAAACAGCATTGCGTACAAAGAAAATTTTTTGCAACTCCCATTAGTTAATTTATGGTTGAAAGAGGTAGAAAGAATTACAAGTTACAAGTTACAAGTTTCAGGTTTCAAGTACATCCCGACCTATGATATTGACATTGCGTTTGCATATCAGCATCAACCTTTATGGTTAAACATACTGGGTTTTTATCGCGATATGCTTACAGGTAATATTGAAAGAGTTGTCGAACGCGGTAATGTATACAGTGGCAATAAAAAAGATCCCTTCGATGTATTTGATTGGTTAGATCAGCTACATGAACAGCATCAATTAAACCCAATCTACTTTTTCTTATTGGCTGAAAAAAGAAAAGGTGTTGATAAAAATGTTTCGCCGCGCAAAAAGGCAATGCTGGAACTCGTGAAACAAACTGCTGAGAAATATGAAGTGGGAATTCATCCTAGTTGGCAGTCTGGAAACGAGAAGCAAAAGGCGGGAGAAAGCGGTCGACAGTCAACGGTCGACGGTCAACCGTTTGAAGAAACCGGCTTACTGAAAAATGAAATCTCTTTTTTACAAAACATCACTCAACACAACGTAACAAAAAGCCGGCAGCATTATTTACGTTTTACAATTCCGCAAACATTCAGAAGATTGATCGAGGCCGGAATAAAAGATGAGTATTCAATGGCGTATGGTAGCATCAATGGTTTCAGGGCTTCGTATGCTTTACCGTTTTACTGGTTTGATCTGGAGAGAAATGAAACAACGGATCTGCTTTTACATCCTTTTTGCTTTATGGAAGCGACTTCTGTTTTTGAACAGAAATATTCTGTTGAACAAACTGCCGAAGAATTACAATACTATCACGATATGGTAAAATCGGTAAAGGGAGAATTCATCGCATTGTTCCATAATCACTTTTTAACGGAGCAACCGCAGTGGTTACCCTGGAGAAAAATGTATGAACGGTTTTTGGAGAATAATTTTAGCGCTATCAAATCAAAATGATCTTATGCGTAAAGTTCAACTAATTCTATTACTACTCTTTATTACAAATATTCATGCGCAGGAGAAATTTAGTTTTAGGATCAGCAAAGATTCAAGTCTGAGTTATATATTGAACAATATTGTTGAAAATAAGAAATTTGAAACGCATACTTTTTTCATCCAACTATTTGTGGTATCGAATGCCGGTGGAACTGCCAAGATGAAAGGGAATGATGAAGTATCCGATAATATTTATCTAACCACTTCTGAGTTTGATGAAGTGCCCGTTCATCATTTATTTGTCCTCAAGGATATTTATGCAGCCAGAGATCATATTTTTTTTAAAGAAAATAATGATGGGACCGTAGATTTAAAGGTTGGGTATTATGACAGGGTCCTAAAGAAAAAAAGGATTAACAACTATACTATTTCGCTCGAAGGAATCAAGGAACAATAAATTAGATCTCATTCTCGATAGGCTCGGTAGTATGCACTTCCTTCAATGAATGGTTAACTAGATAGACACCTACAATTGTTATCGCAGTTCCAATCAAAATATTGATGGTCAGTTTTTCACTTAATAAAAAGAACCCTACGATCATCGCCACAATGGGATTGATATATGCATACAATGAGGCAATGGCTGCAGGTAATTGTTTCATGGAATAAATGAAACAAACAAATGCAATGCAGGAACCGATCAGCACTAGATAAGCAATAGCCAGCCATGTTTGCAATGGAATTGCCGTGAGCGGGATATTTTTTCCCGTGCATACAGACATGATATAAATGAATGGAGCAGCCAGCATCATTTGCCAGCCCATACCATAATAGGGATTGATGTCTAATTTATTTCTGGCAACAAAGATGGTACCAATACCCCAGGAAAGCATGGCGACAATAGACAATATCACACCAAAAGAATAATCACCGCTATTATGATGAAAAGCATTGTCGTAGAATACCACACATATTCCAGCCAAACCCAGGATCAACCCTATAAAAGTTGCGATGGTGTTTTTGGTTTTAAAGAAGAACATTTCAATGATCACTACAAACAATGGATATAATGCTGCGATCAGGGCAGCCAGTCCGCTTGATAAATATTTCATACTCCAGGTAGCGAATCCGTTGGCAATGATCAGAAGGAAAAAAGACATGACCAATAAGGTGGGCCATTGCTTTTTTGAAGGCAAGGGCTGACCTTTCAGTGTAAAAAAAACAATGTAGATCAATCCCGCCACGAATTGTCGTATGGCTGAAACCTCCAATGGCGGTGCATTCAAAACTGCAAACTTACTCGCAACCCATGTGGTGCCCCAGATAATACTGGTAGCAGTCAATGCGATATAGGCTTTTTGTTTTGTGCTGAATGCCATGCTAGGTTTAATATTATAAGTATTAAGTAATAGTTATACTTAACTTATAACATACAACTTAATACTTACAAGTTTCTTAATGTTTAAAATGCCGCATGCCCGTGATCACCATGGCTAATTTATTATCAACAGCATATTGAATACTGTCTTTATCCCTGATAGAACCACCCGGTTGAATAAATGATTCAATGCCCGCTTCATGTGCGATCTGCACACAATCATTGAAGGGAAAGAATGCATCACTCGCTAATACAGCAGCATGAAGATCAAAATTAAATTGCTTTGCTTTTTCAATTGCCTGACGCAGGGAATCGATTCGGGAAGTTTGCCCGCAGCCCTTACCCACCAATTGTTTGTTCTTTATCAGTGCAATGGCATTGCTCTTTAAATGTTTACAAACCAGATTCGCAAAGATCAGATTCTCTTTTTCTGAATTTGTTGTTTCTCTTCCGCCCACTTCTTTCCAGTCTGTATAATTACCGGTATCTGTATCTTGGATCAATGTTCCGTTAAGCAAAGATTTGCTTTGAGCCTTGAACTTTGAGCCTTGAGCTTTGAGCTCCAAGAGTATCCGATTCTTCTTTGATTTTAAAATAATCAATGCATCTTCATCAAATGCTGGAGCGATCAATACTTCAAAGAAAATTTCGTTGATGGCATTTGCAGTGGCAGCATCAATGGTTCCGTTACAAACCAATACACCTCCGAAAGCACTTTCAGGATCACCTGCCAAAGCCGCATCCCAACTGTCTTTCACAGAATCCCTCACGGCAATACCGCAAACATTTGTGTGTTTGATAATACCGAAAACGGCCTCCTCGCGACCTCCTCCAAAAGAGGAGGAGTTAGCAAACTCCGTAATTAACTGAACAGCTGCATCAACATCAACCAGATTATTATAGGATAATTCTTTTCCGTTCAATTGATTGAATATCTCTTTCAGGTCGCCATAAAAAGCTGCAGACTGATGCGGATTCTCGCCATATCGCAATACTTGCTTGATGGAGGAAGTTTGTGTGGTGCTGTTATCGGGATTAAAATAATTATTGATGGCAATATCATAATTCATCACTACCTGAAAAGCTTTGGCGGCATAGGCTTTTCTTTGTTCGATCGTTGTTTCACCTTTTTGTTCATTCAGTAAATTTTCCAAAGAAGTATAATCATCTTTTGCAGCGATCACAGCAACATCTTTAAAATTCTTGGCAGCAGCACGTATCATGGATGGACCGCCAATATCGATCTTCTCAATGATTAACTTTTCTTCCGTAGTTGTTTTCAATGTCTCTTCGAAAGGATAAAGATCAACGATCACCAGATCAATTTCAGGAATATTGTATTGTTTCATTTCTAACAGATCCTGTTCTTCATATCTTCTGCCTAATATTCCTCCAAACAGAACCGGGTGCAATGTTTTTACCCGTCCGCCTAAAATAGAAGGATAACCAGTTAAACTTTCTACAGCAATACAGGGGATCCCTGCCTCTTCTAAAAACTTCTGTGTACCACCGGTTGAATAAATGGTAATACCCAGATCATGTAATTTTTTTGCAATAGGTTCCAATCCGTCCTTATAAAAAACGGAGATCAATGCTGACTGAATTTTTTTCATATTTGGATGCCCCCATCCCCTGAAGGGGGTTATTTTAGTTGGTGATGTTTGTTGTAAGCCCCCTTTAGGGGTCGGGGATTACAACTCCATTACAAAAGCACCTTGCTCGGGTATGGAATGATGCCGCAAATGTAAGTTCTCACAGTCTTTTTTCCATTGGTTGATTTTCCACAGAGAATTGCTGGCATCAAATACGAATTCATCACAATCAAAAACCTCCGCTAGTTGACGGATACTGAGTTTTGGGTTTTTGGAAAGGATAATGGCATCCACTTTTATTCTTTTATCAACAATAGAGGGATTGAGGATAGAATCGATCAAAATAACCTTTCGATGAGAGGAACTGATCAATTCATGCTGAAACTTGATGGATGAAAGTTGATCAATAACTGTAACCCTATTCAATATCCTGCATGGCTTTAAATGAAAATTGTACAGAAACCCATCCTGTGATAGCAGGCTGTCGCCGATGAATTGATAATTTTTTCCTTCCATGATATCCATGGCTTTATGCCGTGGAATATTATATACGACCAGTTTTTGCTGTTTTTCTTTCTGAATGATATCGACAGCCCTTAGCATAAAAAATAACAGCAAAGAACTGAATGCTAAAAATAAAGCAGCGATCTGCTTTCGCAATAACCAGTAAGCCAACCCTGCAATTGCAAAATACAGTATCACTGTTTGCAGAATACTGACTTGAATGAATTGAAAGTTTGTATGAGAGATACTGTTGATGCGAAGAATAAAATCATTCATCCAACTAATGGCCATACCTGTTGCCTTACCAATAGGCAAAGCAATGACTGTAAAAGGAGAAAGGGTCAACAGCAGTAATTCAAAGTATAGGATCAAACCCGATAAGGGAACCACCATCAAATTTGAGAAAAGAAATAACCCGGGAAATTGATGAAAATAAAATAAGATGAGCGGTAAAGTCAATATTTGTGCCGACAGTGTTACAGCACACATTTGCCAGATATATTTCAAAATCTTGTTGGAAAAAATTAACCATTTATTGATATGTTTTGAAAAAATAACAATGCTTAACACTGCTGCATAACTCAGCAAAAAGCCAACATCCCATAAACTAAAAGGATTAAATAAGAGAATTACAAATGCTGATGCAGCGAGGTTATTGTAAATATTGATGCGTTTACTAAAACTCTCGCCTACAATAATAAAAGAAAACATAACAGCACTCCGCATGATCGACGGCACAGCACCTGCAATAAATGTAAATCCCCAAATAATCAAGAGTATCAGCAAAGGTTTCAGCCATTTTATCCATTTACGATGCCGGAATGGTTGTAAGAAGAACAGGATCAGCCCATAGATCATTGCAATATGTAATCCGCTGATCGCAATGATATGAACCACCCCTGTATTACTGTAGGCCTGAACAAGATCTTGATCTAAGTCGGTCCTGTAGCCGATCAATAATGCTTCTGCAATACCCAAATCATCGGGATGGCTGATGTTCGTTCTTAATGTGGACAGAACGAATGACCGCATTTTAAGTATGCCCTCATCAAAGAATTTTTTATTTTCAGAAGCTAGTATTTGATAATCCTTCTTACTTAAATAAACCTGGTAATAGATATGCTGAAAAGCACAGTATTGTTTGTAATCAAATGATCCGGGGTTCCCCGAATTGCTGATAGGTTGTAATGCCTGGTGAATAATGATCTTTGAACCATAATGCAAGAAAGGTTTTATACTGTCCTTCTGAAAATACAATAATGAAGATCCGCAGTCTCTTATAGATCCATCTTTCAGGATCATTTCAGTAGATGCAAGCGATTTGTATGTTTTTGCCTTTTCAGTCAAAGGCTCCTGCAGGGTAGCAATAAAATAAGAATTGGGGTCAGTATTATTTGTCATCAGATGTTTATCCTGAATGTCTATTTTGATAGAACTCAACCCCATACCAATGGAAATAAAAAACAACTGAATGCTTAGTCCGATCAGCCAACCATGGCTAAACTTTAAAGAAGTACTAAATGAAGCGAAAATGGACAGTATTATTGAGGCAGATACAAAAATCAAACAGCAGATCTTCCAGTCTATTTTGAAATGAAACTGCAAAAGGATTCCTGCAATAAACGGCAACAATAACCGCAAAACCGGGGCAGGTTTCCAAATAAAAATGTTGAATTTTAGCATACAAACTGCTATTTTTAAAATCAGTTGGGTGGGAGTTCTTACAATTCAAAAGCGGGATTAAATCAGATACCCGATTACTTAGTAATTTAAGGGGAATAAATGATGCAAATTAGTGCAGGCTATTTTTGAATATCCGGACCCTAAAAACCAAAATTTCCCCATCAGTTTATACAACTTTTGAGGAAATTGGAGGGCTTGTTTAACAGGATATTGGATTTTAAAAACGGCACTTATACTAACCCTTACGCTAATATCATCTGTTGCAGTCAAAAAAGTGAATATTGAGCCTAGAAAAAGAGACGGTATTTTTTTCGTTCTTTTTACGGCCTATTTATACCGTGTTTTTACGGTATTTAGAATGTTTTATTTACGGTTTTTCTTACGGTTAATTGACGGTTTTTTTAGGGATATTTCACCCCGAATTAAGGGATTTTTAACCGTTTATGAATTGAAGTAATTCATAATTGATTGAGTCTCACCATTTTTTTCAAAAATCATTTGTCGTTTGAAAATAGTTTTACGGAGTAAATTATAATTATCCATTTAAAATCCCTTTTACCATGCAAACAATCGAAACAAAATCCTTAAAGGTCGGAAAGTATGTAAACACTGCACATGTTGATAATGTAATCAGAAATTACAAACAGGAAAGATGGGTGCAGAACAGTGAAAGGATCGGTAAGGAAGATTCTTTGAGCGCATGGTGGAGTGTGGAAGAATTGGAAGATTTTATTGCACAAGCCAAAACACATGGCGCTGATGGTGTTAAATTTTATTTTGCTGCTTATGATCAAAAGTCAGCTCCGATAGAAGAATATGTTGACAGACAAACTTTAGTTATGGTTGCCACTAAGCAAAAAGAAAATGCGGATGGCACTACCAAGAATAAAGACATTTATGTTAACACAGATAAAGGAAGCACCATCATGGCTTACAATGCAGGACAATTATGCCCTCCATTCTGCGGAAGCGGTGATGATTTTGGGCTTCTTGGTGATCTTATTGAAATAGGTATCACACTTATCGATAAAGGAGATGAAGGCTTTGTAGTGATTTAGTCGACAACAAAGCATAAAATACTATTAAAACCCCCGAATTCGGGGGTTTTCTTTTTTCTAAATATAAATACGGCTTACTTTTATGACTCGTGAAAATTCCTTTTTTTGTTTATATAGTCATTTTTAGCGCACTGTGTGGGTTTTATAGCCTTTACAGAAAAAGACCCCGTGAAATCTATTTAAAATTATTCCCCCTTTTTTTAGTGCTTACAGTTCTCGTAGAATTGGGTGCAGCATGGATGCTGAAAATTGATAAAAAGCATGGGCCAACTAATTTGCTCTACAATCCTTTTACTATTCTAGAATTTGTGTTTTATTTTTTCAGTATAAGAGAGATCATCAAAAAAAGAGCTGCAAAAAATATTTTATTAGGATTAATGGTTGGGTTCCCATTAGTTGCGATAATTAACTTGATCTTTTTTCAGGGGATATATAAATTTCATTCATTTACTTATTCCATTGGATGCTTACTGATAGTTGGATGCTGCATTTATTATTTTTACGAATTATTCCTGATGCCCCATTCTGTAAACTTATTAAGACAACCCGCATTTTGGATTTGCACGGCTCTTTTATTTTTTTATGCTTTTACCTACCCTATTTATGGTTTAAGTAATTTAATGTCCGGGTTTTCGGACCACGTTTTAGGTATAATTAAGAAAATCATTCAATCGCTGAACATTTTATTATACTCATTTTTTAGTATCGCTTTTTTATGCAGGTTCAGAATACAGAAATAATAACCTTCCTGATCATCGGCGGATCAATTGCATTTTTACTGGTGCTGTTTATTGTTGCAATTGTTTTCTTATACCAACGTCGGCAACAGTCTCATGAAAAAGACTTGCTGAAATTAAAAGAAGAATACGATCAGGAATTATTACGCAGCCAATTGGAAATTCAGGAAACAACTTTAAAGACCATTAGTCAGGAACTGCATGATAATGTAGGCCAAATGCTATCTGTTGTCAAATTGTCTATCGCCAGTGCAGGTATTAAAAAAGAAGACCCTGCTTTTGAGACCATTGCCGCATCAAGAGAAATTTTGAACAAAGCCATACTTGATCTTGCGAATCTTACCAAAAGTTTGCATACCGACCGTATTTCTCAAATTGGTCTGGAACAAGCTATACTATTTGAGATCAATACCATCAATAAAACAGGTTTGATGCCGATAGAATTTATCGCGCCCAGCAATGACGATCATCAGAACCTTGACAGCCAAACCAGCATTTTCCTTTTCCGTATGTTTCAGGAAATACTCAATAACACATTAAAACACAGTAAAGCCACTCACGTAAAAGTGCAGATGGATTTTACACCTGCCAATATCTTTGTTTTGAAAGTAGAAGATAATGGCGTTGGTTTTAATGTAGAAGAAAAAAAGAACAAGCCTTCCGCCGGCGGTGGCGTAGGATTAAAAAGCATGTTGAATCGTTCCAAACTCATAGGAGCAAAATTTATCATTACCAGTAATCCCGGAAGCGGGACATGTATTACAATAACGTTACCTTTGATCAAAGAAACCATTCCTAAAGAAGATTAAACAATGTCCGCAAGTTCCAAAAAAGTTTACCAGGTAGCTGTTACTGACGATCATACTTTGATGCGCAATGCATTGGCAAGGTTGATCGCATCTTTCGAGAGTTATTCTGTTTTATTTGAGGCCGGCAATGGCAAAGAATTGGTAGAAAAGATCCAAAGCCATCTTATCCCCGATATCGTATTATTAGATATCAATATGCCCGAAATGGATGGGTTTGAAACCGCCAAATGGCTCACTAGAAATTATCCGCAAATAAAAGTGCTGGCACTTTCCATGCAGAGTGATGAATCTAGCATTATCAGAATGTTGCGATTGGGCGCCAAGGGGTATCTGATGAAAAATGTAGAACCCGAAGAATTGAATGTTGCATTGGAATCTGTGATCAAAAAGGATTTCTATCTCTCCGAAACGATATCAGGTAAAGTGATCTCCGGATTGCATCAGGATTATCACCAACCATTGGAACCGATCATGCTGGGCGATAAGGAAAAAGAATTTCTACGATTGATCTGTACTGAATTGACCTATAAAGATATTGCCGAACGTTTATTCGTTAGTCCGCGTACCGTAGATGATTACCGTAATAGTTTATTCGAAAAATTAAAAGTGCATACCAGAATGGGGTTGGCCATGTATGCCATCAAGAATAAGATCGTTGAAGTAATTTAATTGATAGCAAGCGCATAAAAAAGTCTTTCACATTTCATGTGAAAGACTTTTTTATTTTGAAAATACTATTTACTCAAATTCATACTTCTTTCTTTGTACAAAGTTCTGAAGTATGGATCACGTAAGTCTTTGATAAAACGTATGGCTTCACCCGTGCTTTTCATCTCAGGTCCTAATTCTTTACTTACTCCCGGGAATTTATCAAAACTGAATACAGGTTCTTTGATCGCATAACCATCCAGCTTCTTTTCTAAATTAAAGTCGGTGAGCTTTGCAGAACCGATCATCACTTTTGTTGCAATGTTCAAATAAGGAATGCCATAAGCTTTGGCAATAAAAGGTGTGGTACGTGAAGCTCTCGGATTGGCTTCTATCACATATACTTTATCGCCTTTGATGGCAAACTGAATATTGATCAATCCCTTTATGTTTAAAGATCTTGCGATCTTTTCACTGTAATATTCCATCGTTTCAACGATCAATGGCGTTAGATTGAATGCAGGCAAAACGGCATTACTGTCGCCACTATGGATACCGGCGGGTTCAATATGTTCCATCACACCCATCACATGAAAATTCTCACCGTCAAATATGGCATCCACTTCAGCTTCCTGACATCTGTCTAGGAAATGATCGATCAAAATTTTATTGCCGGGCAGGTGTTTCAATAAACTGATCACCGCTTTTTCAACATCCTCATCATTGATCACGATACGCATTCTTTGTCCGCCCAACACATAACTCGGACGAACCAATACAGGATAACCAACCCTGTTGGCCACTGCAATAGCTTCATCGGCATCAAGGGCAGTTCCATATTCAGGATAAGGGATATTCAGTTCTTTCAATAAGTCGCTGAATCTTCCCCTGTCTTCCGCAATATCCATCGCATCAAAAGAAGTTCCGATGATCTTGATTCCCTTTTCATGTAAACGTTTAGAGAGCTTCAAAGCTGTTTGTCCGCCTAACTGAACGATCACACCCTCGGGTTTTTCCAGTTCTATGATCTCCCAGAGATGTTCCCAGTAAACGGGCTCGAAATATAGTTTATCTGCAATATCAAAATCGGTAGAAACGGTCTCAGGGTTACAATTCACCATGATGGCTTCATAACCGCTTTCTTTGATGGCGAGAAGGCCATGAACGCAGCAATAATCAAACTCAATACCCTGACCAATACGGTTGGGACCACTGCCTAATACTATGATTTTCTTTTTCTGCGAAGAAACGGACTCGTTCGAATTTAGTGCTGTACTCATTTTTGAAGGATTGCGCAAAATTAGGGTTACAGATGAATTTCTGAAGATTATTTTTTAAACAGGGTTGTTAAGCAATAGCAGTCTGCATCTTACCCTATCATTCATCCCTGCCTTCTTCCTGTCAGCCTGCTGACAAATTCGTATTTAAAAGGTCCATAACCAAGTTTATATCCGGGCTTAAACCAAGAATTACCCGAGTCTTATATAGGTCGGGTCATACTCGGGTTATACTTGGGTTATACTCGGGTTATCTCCGAATCAGGTAGATATCTGCTGTAAGGAAACCAGGGTTGTCTTGTACTGAAGAACCGGTACTGCAATATCCAAATTAGCTTGAAGCCATAACCGATTCGGATATATACTATACAGACAGCTCGGGATCGGTAAGTTCTTTCATCCAAATACATTAACCTTTATTAACCTTAGTTCCATCATTATTAACCGATATTGCTACCGGTTGCGTCTAGCTTTGGCAACAACAAACAAACTGAGTCAGCAATGCGAAAAATCATCCTTTTATCTGCTATTCTGTTCATTTCTTTTATGGCGCAAGCCCAGAGGGCCAGCATTATCAGAGGAACTGTTTTTGACACCCTGAGTAAAAAAGGATTATCCTATGCCACCGTTTCATTAGTGGCTGCAAAAGATTCTACACTGATCAGTTTTACAAGAGCAGATTCATCAGGTAATTTTCATCTTCCCAAGATCGGCCAGGGGAAATATTTATTATCTACTTCCTATGTGGGTTATGTTCCGGTTTGGAAATCAATTACGGTGATCGATGGACAAGACCTGAATCTGGGCAATATTCCATTGGTAGATCTGGCCAATGCAACCAATGTAACGGTCGTTGCAAAACGTCCGCCTGTTGTAATGAACAATGATACGCTTGAATTCAATACAGAAAATTTTAAGACACAACCCAATGCGGTGGTAGAGGACCTTTTAAAAAAGTTACCTGGAGTTACGGTTGATGAGGATGGTACGGTAAAAGTAAACGGACAAACAGTGAACCGCGTACTCGTGAACGGAAAAGAATTCTTTACAGGCGATCCTAAAATGGCGACAAAGAATCTGGATGCCGATGCAGTGGATAAAGTACAGGTATTTGATAAAAAAAGTGATCAGGCAGAATTTACCGGTGTTGATGATGGTAATTCGCAAAAAGCCATCAACCTGAAATTGAAAAAGGACAGAAACAATGCCTTGTTCGGAAAGGTAGCCGCAGGTGCAGGCAATGATGGGAAATTCGATGCACAAACCAATATCAATAAATTTAAAGGTGATCAGCAGGTTTCATTTTTAGGGATGGCAAACAATACCAACCGGCAGGGATTTTCCATTGGTGATGTTTTGAATTTTACAGGCGAGTTAAGTAAAGGAATGCGCAACGGCGGCGGTATGACCATCAAAACAGGCGGCAGCGGTTCTGATAATACAGGCTTACCCACAACAGGTTTGGGGCAAAATCAACAAGGCGTTGCCAATACTTTTGCAGGAGGAGCAAATTTTAGTGATACATGGAATAAAAAAACAGATTTTAATGCCAGTGCTACTGCAAGTGATATTCATCTGGTGACGAATAAAACAACCAATCGTCAATACATTTTACCCGGCAATTCTTCCTATGAGTATGATGCCAACAGCAATAGCGTTAGAGATATCAAACAACAAAAATTCAATTTGAGTTATGATCATAAGATAGACAGTTTTAATTCCATCAAGATAGTTCCTGCACTTACTTTCCAGCAACAGAATAACTGGAATAACAATAATTCTGTTTCGCAGGATATGAATCATGTAAAATTGAATGATGGTTACAATAATACTTTTGCAAAATCCAATGCACTGGATTTTTCAGGTTCTGCTTTATACAGGCTGCGTTTTAAAAAGAAAGGGAGAACATTGTCGGCATTGTTGAGTAGTGCTTATAATCACAGTGGTCAGGACGGAACATCAAATTCCAAAACAACTTATTATTCAGGCAGTGTTTCAACCGATTCTGTCATAAATCAAACCAATAATTACGATGCGGTTACTAACAGTTACGGCGGCAATATCACTTATACAGAACCATTGGACAAACATTCATTAATAGAATTAAGCAGTTTCATTAACAGTACTGTTGGCCAGAGTGATAAAAAAACCTACGACTATAATTCCAGCACCGGCAAGCACGATATTATGAATGCCAACCTCACGAATGATTTCAAAAGTAATTACACTTATGCCGGCGGGAGTGTGAACATCCGCTCCAATCAAAAGAAAATAAATTATACGATTGGTGCATCGCTGCAATCTGCAACTTTACAGAGCATTAATCAAACACATAACACAACCATTCAGCAATCATTCACAGATGTATTGCCCAATGCAAATTTTCAATACAAGTTCAGCAGCTTCAGAAATGTGCGCATCGATTACAGCACATCCACGCAACAGCCTTCCACTACACAGTTACAGCCGATTCAGGATGTGAGTGACCCATTGAATATAACTGTCGGCAACCCTAACCTGCAACGGTCTTACGGACATAATTTAAACATTAATTATTTTGCTGCCGATCCGATGACCAGAAAGAATTTCTTTGTTTTTCTTTCAGCCGGAAAAACATATAATGCCATTGTAAGTTCAGATTCCACCACAGCAAGCGGTGCCAGAAAAACAACTTATACCAATGCTGACGGTGTTTCGAATATATCGGGTAATGCTTCTTTCGGTTTTCCGATCAAAAAATTAAGATCAAGGATCGATCTTTCGCTCGGTGCAAATTATTCACACAATGTTTCTTTCAGCAATGGCGTACAAAATAATATCTCCAATTTGAGTATGACTCCTTCCCTCAACTGGAGTTTCGGGATCGACAATAAGATAGATATCATTACAACGGCGGGTGTAAGCATCAGCAAGGCTGATTATTCCTTACAACCTCAATTGAACACGAATTATTTAACGCAGCGCTATAGTACCGATATCACCAATTATCTGCCCGGTGGTTTTACACTCAACAATAATTTCAAATACACCATCAACACGGGTAGAGCAGATGGGTATAACACAAAGATCCCTTTGTGGAATGTATCTCTTGCCAAAGGATTCTTGAAAAACAAAAGAGCAGAATTTAAATTCAGTGTGTTGGATCTCTTAGATCAAAACACTGGAACCACAAGAAGTGTGAATCAAAACTATATAGAAGACACGCGTTACAATGTATTGCAACGTTATTTCCTGTTCAGCTTTACCTATATATTGAACAAGGCCGGAAAGACAGCAGGAGGACCGAATATACAGATACGATCATTTAATACTACTAACGATTAAGCTATCCCCCCGATAAATAAAGATCCTACTTTGATGAGCGGGATTTTTTATTTAATCAAGCATGGAAACTCACTTGTGAGTATTTGTTTTTACTTTAGTAAGAAAGTAGCTATGATAAATGATATCATTGAATATTTATTTGACAATAACAATGGGAGTTATATACCATTAAATGAATTTTTAAAAAGATTTGAAAATAACTTATGGGGGGTGAATGAAGCCATAAGGGCTATTGACGGAAAAGGATGGGCAAATTTTGATGGCTCATGGAGTGATTTAGGTAATATAAATGGGAAGGATCTAACAAACGTACTGCTTAGTGGAAAAATACGACCAGAGGGTATTAGTTATTGTGAGCGTTTAAAAACCGAAAGAAAACAAAATGAGATATTAGAAAGACAATCTTCGTCAATATTAGAAACAAACTTATCAATACGAGAAACAAATACTATAACGAAAGATTGGATTAGGCAACAAAAATTTTTTACAAAAGTAATTATGTGGGCAACTGTAGTAACTGCAATTAGTGCTGGTATCGCGGCATTTAAAGAAATTAAGACTCTATACAACAATAAGTTACAAGAAATAAGTAAATCACAAGTAACAATAGTTGATACAACTTCTTCGCAACATCAAATAAAAATTGAGAATAAATTGGATTCTCATCAATTAACTTTTGATACAATTTTACATAAAAAGTGATACCCCATAAGAAATCAAAAAGGCCTCACCCTCGTGAAGCCTTTTTAATTATTTATGATCAACTACTACATCGGTGGTCTTCCTCCCGGGCCCGGGCCACGCATATTATTCATCATTTCCATTTGTAGTTTCTGCAATTCAGCCCTGGTTATTTTCTTTCCCTTTGTGGGTTCCTTGACTTCTTTTTTATTCACTTCCTTTTTGATCTCTGTGGCAGTGTACACGGTTTGTGCATTATTGATATCGAGCATCAGGATCAGACCGGGCAGTCCGCCATTGTTTTCCGGACCAACAGGTGTTTGGATATCATCGGCATACCATGCAATAACATCTACCTGTGTTTGTTTGGGTGCATCCATTTTCTTGGTCGTATCACCCGGATTATTGCCATTGATATTGATACGCATCACCCCACCGCCCATCACCGTTTGCTGTGTGGTTGATTTATGGCAATGATGCCCTAGAATGGTTTTTGTTTCATCACTCAGCTTCCATTTTTGTGTGCGGATACTGTCTTCAATGATATAGGTCTTTGCTCCCAGTTCGGTCAGCATTACAGATTTTGATTGAGCGAAATTCTTATAGAGTTCGTCGCCATCGCCTCCTCCCATTCTGATCATGATCCTGGGGCCACCGCCTCCCGGACCACCTTCAAATGGATCGGGTGCTTCATCCTCCGGAATGGTCTTGTACAAAGAAGTACTGTCGCTGAATTGCAGGATATGCTTGCTGGTGCGGAACTCAGGCATCATGGCACGCATCTGCTCGTCCTGGATCATCTTATGCATGTTGATCTTCCTTTCATAGATCACCGTGCCTTCTTTGATCTGTGCCTGCACTGCAGAAAGGCTGATGGCAGCAGCAAAAACTAAAAACATTTTTTTCATGATGGGCTATATTTTATGGTTCAAAGCTAAGCGAGCAGGCGTTAACTGCGGTTGTATAAAGGTTAATTAAGGTTAATAAAAAAACAGGGAAACTGCAGGTATAATTACATTTGTTAAGCATTGATATGAATAAACTGAAATTATCCAGACTCTTCATGACGGCCACTATTGTATTAATAGCGGCCTTTCAGAGTTATTGGCTGATCCGACTGTTCAACGATGAAAAAGAAAGACTGAAAAAAACGGTGGATATCGCATTCAGAGAAAGCATTTATAAAATACGAGAGGATAAATTCAAGAACGATACTTTATTTTTTAAAGACATGCCTGCACCGCCACCCGATGTTTTCATGAGCGATGTAATGAATGATGTTTCGGGTTCCGAAAAAGAGATCAGGGAGTCCATGTCGTTTAAAAAAAGAAGAATGCCTGATGATACCCCTGATGAAATGCGGCATCACAGAAACGATTCAGACGCTAAAAAACAAATGATCATCGTTCGCAGTTTTTCATCTTCCGGTAACAGCAGTTCAATGAAAGCCGAGCAATTGGATTCTCTGATCAAATCAAATATGCACAAAGGAGCAAGGGTGATCCTTACTTCTGATAACCATAAAATCATCAGTTCAGATTCGTCAATTCATATCAGAAAAAAAGATCAGCCAAATTTAAAATTCTCTTTCACGATAAAAGACGCGATCCAGAATGCACATTCCATTAACGACACTATTCCTGTAAAGAAAATTGATTCCGCATTTCAGAAGAAATTAATGGCTGCATCTGCCAATCATTTGGTGTATTTCATCACTAAGGATACATCCTACAATGAAATACTGACGGATACAACGCATCGGCTGCACAGCAACCCCGTAAGGGTTGGTTTTATCAGGCCGATTACCTATCAGGCAGTATTTGACGATCCCTTCTGGTTCGTTGTGAGAAAGATAGCACCGCAAATAATCTTATCACTGCTCTTAATTCTTTTCACGACCATTTCATTCGTTGTCATTTACAGAAATCTATTGGCACAAAGAAGATTGGCTGATATGAAAGATGAATTCATCAGCAATATCACACACGAATTAAAAACACCCATTGCTACAGTAACTGTAGCTGTTGAAGCATTGCGAAACTTCGGCGGCATACAAAGTGCAGAACGAACAAAAGAATATCTGGATATTTCTGCTGCTGAATTACAGAGACTCAGTTTACTGGTAGACAAAGTATTGAAGCTTTCTGTTTTTGAGAACAAGGAGATCGAATTAAAGAAAGAATGGTTCGATTGTAAACAACTGGTAGCAGAAGTGATCAATACCATGAAACTGCAATTTGAAAAAACAAATGCACAGGTAAGATTTGAAACAGAAGGTGAGAATTTCTTAATTGAAGCAGATAAACTGCATATCACCAGTGTGATCTATAATCTGGTGGACAATGCCCTTAAGTATAGTAAGGATGCAGCACAGATCGACATTCTATTAAGATCAAAAGCCGAACATATTGAATTGAGTGTAACTGATAATGGCATTGGTATTGCAGGCGAATACAAAGAGAAGATATTCGATAAATTTTTCCGTGTACCCAGTGGTGATCACCACAACACGAAGGGTTATGGCTTGGGGTTGAGTTATGTTTCGCATATCGCCCAAAGACATCAGGGTTTCATTACGGTTGAAACTGAATTAGGCAAAGGCAGCAGGTTTACCGTATTTCTTCCTTACAAAGAAGCCGATCTGATCGATTATGGGAATAACCGGAAAATCATAAAAAAAGCATTCAAAATATGAGCATCCGAATTCTATATGTGGAAGACGAATTGTTTCTCGGCAAGATCGTAAAAGAAACACTGGAAGGTCGCGGCTTTGAAGTTAGTATGGAAACGGATGGAGCCAAAGTGATCGCCGCATTTCAAAAGCTGCAACCGGATATCTGTGTGCTCGATATCATGCTGCCCAACCGGAATGGTTTTGAACTGGCAGAAGATATAAGAAAATTAAACAATGATGTACCCATCATTTTCTTAACGGCAAAAACGCAGACAGAAGACGTGGTGAAAGGTTTTAAAACAGGAGGCAATGATTATATCCGTAAGCCCTTCAGTATGGAAGAATTGATTGTGCGGATCGAGCACCTCTTGCGTGTAAAAAAAGAAGATGCATTCACTATCAGTGGGGAAACAATATCCCTGGGCAATTATAATTTTCATCTCAACAAACAGATACTCTCTATTAAAAATGAGGAGCGAAAATTATCCTATCGAGAAAGCGAATTACTGAAATTCTTATTTCAACACCGTAATGCTATCATTGACAGAAAGGATGTGCTGAATCATATTTGGGGAAATGATTCATTTTTTAACAGTCGTAACCTCGATGTGTATATTACCAAACTGCGCAGCTATTTTAAAGAAGATGCCTCTTTAGAGATCATTACCATTAAGGGAGTAGGGTATCGGTTTACTTTCTAAAATGACTGCAGCAGGTCCTTCATCAATTGCTGATTTGCATCGAGATTGATCAACCCTCTACTTGGCTGATCAAGGTCCATGATCACATAAATTACCAGAACGGTCAATATTGCAAATCCCGCAACAGTGATCCAATTGATCCTTTTGGAAACCGGTATTTCAAAACCGGCCAGGCAACTACAGGCAATGGATATAACGAAAAGTAGCAGCAAAATAATACCGGGAACTTTTGTTCGCATAGAAGCTTCACGGACTGTTGTAATATCTATCATTTCATTCAGTGCGGGTATCATCTGATTGGTTGCTGCCAAATAAGCCGGGTTTTTAGACAATGCTGCTGCCCTAGCCCATAATGACCCTGCATATTTTGATGACAATTCTTTAGCGGCGCTCACTTTAGCATCATCCTTATCATAGTAGGCGACCCTCGCTTCAATATATTTTTTGAAATCTTTTCTGAATGCGATCCTGCTGCTGTCATCATACATATCTGCACGTAAAACAGCAGTACCGATATCGTTCACTTCCTGAATCATAACTGCTCGTCGGTTGTCGTATCTGGAGCCTGCCATACCGAAAGTAAATGCCAATAACAAACCCAATAAGGCAAATAATGATCCTTCTACAGGGCCCAGGCTTTCCCCTGCAGATAAATTTTTTTGTCTCGCCCTGAATCCCACATAACTCGCGATCATCATGAGCAGGAAAAGTAAGCTGCAAAGCACCCACGCATTTGCCGAGTAAATTAGGCTTGAGTTCATGGTTAAATATAAAAAAATAATGGCAGCAAGCTATTTTCTTTTCAATTTCTGTACCCGCCTTTAAAATATTAACCCTATTTAACTTTTTTTACTTCCGACTGTAACATTTTGAAATTAATTTCGTCTAACAGATCCAACCTACTGTCATGAGATCAAAATATCTTATTCACATAGTCCTATTTGTTGCTGCTGCCCTTACGGCAATGGCATTTCTTGAAAAAAACCATTCCCAAAAACAATGCGGAAAGATTGGTCATTGCTGCAATAAAAACTGCAAAGCACCTAAACAAACCACAGATAATTCCGAGAATGTTTTCTATAACCCCGTCAATACATTGATTGCCGCCGTTTATAAATAACCCATCCTGCCCTGAGGCGGGATTTTTTTTCTTTGTATTGTAACTAATTTTAGCCTGTAACGTATAACTAATGACAAAGCAAACATTCTGAAATTTTCCTGCTGTTTATGACCGAAAGAGAATATAATCAATGTGTAACCCAATATGCTGACAATGTGTACAGATTCATTGTCAAGAATCTTCGGCATGAGGAAGACGCAAAGGATATTGTACAAACAGCATTTGAAAAATTATGGCGGAACCGGGAAACAGTAGAGAATGGGAAATCGAAATCATATTTGTTCACCATTGCTTATAATCAGATGATCGATCATATCAGGAAAGTGAAAAGGATATCTTTGAAAGAAGAATTTAATGATGAGGCAAAAATTATTCACCAAACCAATTCCAATACCAAAAAGATCCTGATGGAGGCATTGAATCTTTTGAATGAAACACAGCGGAGTTTGGTGATGCTGAAAGATTATGAAGGTTATAATTATGAACAGATAGGAGAGATAATGGGATTGAACCCAAGTCAGGTGAAAGTGTATTTGCACCGTGCAAGATTGGCGTTGAGAAATTATCTGGTCAGTCCTGAAAACGTTTTATAAAATGAACATCAACAGAAATAATTACGAAGAACTTTATCTGCTTTATGTGGATGGGGAACTTTCTGCCCGGGAACGGCAGGCTGTTGAACAGTTCATGGAAGAAAATCCTGATACTGCACACGAACTCATCATGCTGCAGCAAACAAAACTGGAAGCTGACCCGATTGCTTTTAGCAACAAAGATTCTTTATACAGATCCGAATCTGAGAAATTGAGTTTGCAGAATTATGAAGAACATTTTTTATTGTATGTGGATGATGAAATGAATGACGAAGAAAAAAAGGATACCGAACTATTCGTATTGCAGCATCCACAATTACAAGAAGCTTTTTCTTTATTCAAGAAAACAAAATTAACACCCGAGGCAATTGTTTTCCCGGCCAAAGCTTCATTATACAGAAAAGAAGAAAAGCCCGTTGTTTATTTTAGCTGGACAAGATTGGCCATTGCTGCTGCAATGCTCGGCTTTGTGGTTTTAGTGTGGACCGTGATCCCTTTTAACAATGCATCAAATAATGAAACAGTAGCAACAAATAACAAAACTGCTCATCCTGTTGATGATAATACAAATTTAAAGAACCCGGAAGCAAATCAAAATATTCAGACTCCTGATCATTCTTCTGTTACCTTAAAAAACAACAATGAAAGGAAACCGCCGGTTACAGATGCCAACAGCAGCATTCAAGCACCACAAAGTGATAAAAATATTATTGCATCTAACAATGGTACTGAAATAAAGATTGCATCAAAAGAAACTGAAGCAGAAAATACAATTGCGCAAACACCAGTTACTATTTCGACTGGCAATGCTGATATGACCAATGCTGTTGACAAGCAGTTATTGAGCAATAACAGAAGCATGGCAGAACCTGAAGAAAAAAACAGTACGCATCAAACGGTCTATAAAGAATTAGACACAGAGCAGGATGAAAGAAGAAATAATATCTATATCGGAAATATTGAAGTGAATAAAGATAAATTGGTTGGTTTCTTTAAACGAGCCAGTCATGTTTTTTCCAGGTCAAAAGATGAAGATGGTAAAGTTGCTATCGCAAATTTTTCCGTCGACACAAAATCATTGAAATAATAATCCTTAAAACAAGAATATATGAAACTGTGGACAGTATTAATAGCAGGCCTTTTATGCTCATCAGCTGTAATTGCACAAAATGACAGTAGTTCTTCTGCCAATCCGGATACGATTAAAGTAGGCAATTTTGTTATTGTGAAAAAAAAGTCGAATACAACAACAACCGTAGACATCAATAATGAGCATACTGTAATCAATATCAATTCCCCATTTTATTCCAGTCATAAAAAAAGGAAGAACAGTAATATCAGTACCAATTGGTGGATCTTCGACCTGGGCTTTACCAATGTGCGTGACAATACTAATTATACTGCCGCCCAGTCAATTGGTTATTTAACAACAGTCCATGGATCCCCTGTTACTCAAAACAGTTTTGCATTGAACACTGGAAAATCATCCAATGTAAATATCTGGCTGTTCATGCAAAAACTGAATATATCTAAACACGTATTAAACCTGAAATATGGTTTTGGTTTAGAGATGTATAATTTTAGGTATGATCATAATTTAAGTTATCGCAGTGACCCTGTAGCACATGTGTTTAATGATACGATCGGTTTTTCTAAAGATAAATTATACGCCGGCTATTTAACGATTCCCGTTATGCTTAATTTCAACACGGCACCTCACAATCGTAACGGATTCAGTGTAAGTGCAGGTGTAAGTGCAGGATATCTGGTGGGAGATCATGGGAAACAGATCAGTGGTGAAAGAGGCAAACAAAAATATCATGGAGACCTGGGCTTACAACCCTGGCGCCTTGCTGCTATTACTGAACTCGGTTTGGGTCCCATCAGATTATATGGCAGTTATAGTTTTAATGCTTTGCATAAAGAAACGACCGGTGTAGACCAGTTTCCATATGCTATTGGAATTCGATTCAGTAACTGGTAATAGTGAAATAATTTCTCTCATGTTGTTTAGGTACGCCTCCTTTTCAGGGGGTGTTTTGTTGGCAGATGTTTAACACTCAAATATTGCAAACAATATTTTGAAAACAGAGATTTGTAAACAACCTAAAAAGTTTGCTAATGAATGTTGCCGCTAAAATCATTAAGACTGAAATTCTTTCAGACAATTGGTACACACTCAGAAAAATAACTTGCGAATTCTTAAAAAAAGACGGCACTGTGCAAACACAAAGCCGGGAGGCTTACGATAGGGGCAATGGTGCTGCCATTTTATTGTACAACAAAGATCAGAAGACTGTTATACTCACAAGGCAATTCCGTTTGCCTTCTTTTGTGAACGGAAACGAATCAGGAATGCTCATTGAGGCCTGCGCAGGTTTGTTAGATAAAGACAATGCCGAAGATTGCATTAAACGGGAAACAGAAGAAGAAACAGGGTATAAAATTTCTGAGGTACGTAAAATATTTGAAGCCTATATGTCACCGGGTTCAGTGACAGAGATCCTGTATTTTTTTGTGGCTGCATATGAGCATTCAATGAAAGTAAATGATGGCGGCGGCATTGAACATGAACAGGAAGATATTGAAGTGCTTGAATTGGATTTTGACAAAGCAGTACACATGATTGAAACAGGAGAAATAAAAGACGGTAAAACAATTATGTTGCTCCAATATGCTAAATTGAATCATCTCGTATAATGGAAAAAAATCTCTGAGAAAATTGTTGCAGGGCCTTATCGTTCCGGAACAAATGATGATCCTTCCTTGATCGCGGCAAATGTGAAACATATGACCGATGTTGCATTATCCATTTACCGTATGGGGCATCTTCCTGTTTTGGGAGAGTGGTTTGCGCTGCCATTGGTTGATGCTGCCGGGTCCAAACAAATTGGCGATTGGGTATTCAACGAGATATTTCATCCTGTCGCAGTGCAACTCATCGATCATTGCGATGCAGTACTAAGAATAGGGGGTGCATCAAAGGGTGCAGATGAAATGATCAGCACAGGAAGAGCGAAAGGAAAAATTATATTCAATTCTCAGGAAGAGATCCCTCTTGTTGCAAAATGGTATTCTGGAAAATTGCGCCACTGCAAACGCCCTAAAGCACTACTTTTATTTTTCATTATGATAATTTTTTGCAAAACAACATTTCTTACATACCATTTTGCTGTAGTTTTCGTTTCTAACAAAAGTCAACTGATATGAAACGATTCCCTGCATTTCTCTTGGTTGCCATTTTATTTACAGTCAACACTTCATTTAAGCCAACGCTTCCCGGCAGCAGCGATTATTATATAGTGATCGAAAAGCATAAATATGAGATGACTGTTTTTGATGCCAATGATAATCCGATCATTATATATCCTGTTGTTTTTGGCAATAAAGACCTTGGAGATAAAATGATGAAGGGTGACAGAAAAACACCGGAAGGAACTTTTCATATAGTTGCAAAAAAGCCACATCCTAAATGGAATAAATTTTTAGCCCTCGATTATCCCAACGAGGAAAGTATTCAAAAATTCAATGTACGGAAAGCAGAAGGCCAAATTCCGGCCAATGCAGAAATAGGCGGAGAGATTGGTATACACGGCACATGGCCACATGAAGATTTCGCAATCGATCAATATCAGAACTGGACCATGGGTTGTGTAAGTACTAAGAATCAATATATCAATCAACTCTTCAATACCATGGCAATTGGTACCAGGGTGATCATTAAGCGATGATCATTGCTGTAAAAAATCGCCCACCGTTTTATTCCACTTTGCTGTTTCTTTCTTATACAAACTTTCATGGCCGCAATGCACATACTTGATTAAGGTTTTTTGATGCGATGCCAGATTCTTAAAAATATGCATGGTCTCTTCTTCTGTTACACGCCGATCATTGATTCCCCATTGTAACAAGACGGGGCAATTTACTTTGCTCGCATAATTCCATGGTTTATTTGCAAAAGCCCAGTAACCTTGTTCGATGCTACCCCAGAAAACCAATAAGGCCGATAAAGGCTCTGCGGGTAGGTGCATGGTTCTTAACCTTCCTTCACCGGCATTGAGTAAAGAACCGAAAGGCATTTCCAGTATAATTTTAGAAGGCTTTAGATCAAAGTCGTTCATCGCTTTTAAAATAGTGGAAGCACCGAGTGATATTCCCCACAATACAATATTTTTTTCTTTCTTTAATTGAATATAGCTGTAAGCCGCTTTTACATCTTTTGCTTCTTTATAACCTACGGTAGATAGCGTTCCTTCGCTATTACCATGTGCTCGAAAATCGATCATCAATACATTCCAGCCCATTTCATAAAAAGCTTCTGCTTCTTTGATCACACCGCTTCTGGAACTGCCATGGCCATGAAACATGATCACCGTTCCGATATGTGGTTTAACAGTATCATCATTCTGACTGTCTAAATACCAGCCCTCCAATTTTAAACTGTCATCTGCTTTGAAGCTCACTGTTTCATGAGGCACCAATAAAGAATCTTCCACTTTACTTTTGGGATATTTTACACCAAAGAATATAGCTGCTGCTTTTTCTACTGCACCCATCTCTTCGGGCTTCTTTAATTTGGGGGCATCTGAATAAAAATGTGATAATTTGTATGCCTGGAAGATGCTCATCACATTCAATAAAATAAATAAAACAAGAAGTGAATAACCGATCCGTTTCAGCCCTTTATTCATATTGCTAAGTTTATTTCTTTAGGTTCTTGTTGATTTGTTTTGTACTCTTTTTATATCAGTTCTTATTGCTTCCTATGATGCCCGTAAATACAGAGGTCCTGATCAATAGGCGCCTCATATCTTCTATATAAAAGATTGAAACCCTGCTCTTATTATGCAATCTAATTAAAACAAAACGATTGTCAAATATTTGTCAACTGCATCAATTCGAGAAAATTTTTCAAATAGATTAACCTTTAAATAATAGATTTTGTTATGTGCTTACATTTAAAAAAATTAATTTAAAGTTCAAAACCTAAAACAATGATCGTACAATCTCTCCTAGGTGAATTTTTGCATGAAGCAGAGAACACCCGTAAATTATTAAATGCAATTCCCGACAGTGCTTTAAGTTATAGGCCTTCCGAAAAAAGCTGGACCACCGGGCAACTGGGATCGCATATTGCTGAAACATACAATTGGTGGCCGGGAACTTTAGAACAATCCGTATTTGATATGGCAACATACAAATACGATAAAGGCGATATTTCTAAGGCATCTACAATTGTTGCAAAATTTGAGGAAAATGTGAAACTGGCTCTGACAAGCTTAGAAAAAGCTACAGATGCGAGCATGATGGAAAATTGGAGCATGGTAATGGGCGATACTGTATTTATGCCCCCTGCACCGCGCATTCAAATGATCAGAGGTTTTTTAATGAATCACCTGTATCACCACCGCGGCGAATTGATCATTTATTTACGGGCTACAGGTAATAAAGTACCCGGCTTATACGGACCAACTGCAGATGACAGGGGTTAGACCTGATCTTTTAAAAAAAAACGGTGATCCTAAATTTAGGATCACCGTTTTTAAGTATCATTCTTTCCATTAAATGCTCGCAGCTCCAAAATAAGGTTGCAACACTTTAGGAATATTAATCCCATTCTCTGTTTGATTATTTTCCAATATTGCAGCCATGATCCTCGGCAATGCCAGTGAACTTCCATTCAAGGAATGTGTTAATTGCATTTTACCGTTCGCATCTTTGAATCTGCATTTCAGTCTGTTGGTTTGAAAATTCTCAAAATTGCTTACACTGCTCACTTCCAGCCAACGTTCCTGTGCGCCACTATATACTTCAAAATCATAAGTGAGCGCCGAAGTGAAACTCATATCACCACCGCATAAACGCAAAATGCGGTATGGCAGTTCCATAGATTGGATCAGTTTTTCTACATGCGCCACCATGGCATCTAAAGCTTCATAACTTGTTTCCGGTTTCACGATCTGAATGATCTCAACTTTCTCAAACTGATGCACTCGGTTTAATCCTCGAACATCTTTCCCAAAACTTCCCGCTTCTCTTCTAAAGCAGGGAGAATAAGCAGTCATCTTGATTGGCAGATCTTCTTCTTTTAAAATAGTATCACGATAGATATTGGTAACAGGCACTTCTGCAGTAGGTATCAGATAGAAATTATCGGCTGTTGCATGATACATTTGCCCTTCTTTATCAGGTAATTGACCCGTTGCAAATGCGCTCGCTTCATTTACCATGAATGGCGGAATGTATTCTGTATACCCAGCAGCCGTATTGTAATCCAAAAAATACTGTACAAGTGCGCGTTGCAGTTTTGCGCCCTTCCCTTTAAATAAAGGAAATCCGCTACCCGTAATTTTTGCACCGGTCTCAAAATCTACAATATCATATTTCTTGATCAGATCCCAATGCGGAACTGCATTTGCGAAAAGCGTTGGTTTTACACCACTTTCTTTCGCAACAATATTTTCTTCAGGTGTTTTACCAAGCGGAACAATTTGCGCAGGAAGATTGGGCAACAAAATGATTTTATCCTGCAGTTTTTTCTCGATTTGTATCAGTTCTTCATTAAATGCAGCAACCTGGGTCTTGTACCCTGCAACTTGCTGCTTCATCCCTTCGGCTTCTTCTTTCTTGCCCTGTGCCATGAGTTTGCCGATCTCTTTGGAAGCAGTGTTTACTTTTGATTGTGTATTATCGAATTCCGACTGAATCCTTTTTCTTTCATCATCCAAAACAACGATCTCGTCCACCAATTCCAATTGCTTGAAATTCTTGACAGCCAGTCTTTCTTTAACCCATTCAGGATTATTTCGCAACACATTCACTTGTAACATACCTATTCAATTTTCGGCAAAGATAATTGTTGCATGTAAGATGGCACGCTGCAAATACTATCTTTGTGCGCTATGTTTATTTCAGACGATTTACAACAACGTTGGTGGAAATTGGAAGCCAAACTGATGGAACGTTTTGGCAAAAAGCCTGATGTGGAAGCTGTATTATTCCTAATTGGCATGCAGGAAACGGGTTTTATGCAGGAGCAGATCTCCAAAGAACAGAAGCAGGACCTGATGCATGTAGCAGTTTGTACCGTATTGAAGCCAAGCGGCTATTATATTCATGAAGGGAATGATGCAGACGGATGGCCACATTTTAAACAGGTGAAAGAATTACCCGGTTTTGGCTTAATTGAACAGGAAAATTTTTTGAAAGACCATATTCTGCTTTACTTTGAGCAACAAGAATTCTGATAACAATTATTTATTATAAGAAAGATGAAGCATATTTTATTGATCATGGGTTTAGTGGCAGGCATGACTGCGGCAGCACAAAACAAAACAGTGGCCAAAAAGCCGGCAGCTACCATCACAAAACCGGCAGTAAAAAAACCTGCTACCCCTGTTGCTGTTGAACGTTTGGTAGAAATAACTACTGACTACGGAACGATGATCGCCAAACTGTATAATCAAACCCCACTGCATCGTGATAATTTTATTAAACTCATAAAAAGCGGGGTTTATGATAGCTTATTATTTCATAGGGTAATCAAAGAATTTATGATTCAAGGCGGTGATCCCGAAAGTAAAAATGCAGCCGACAGTGTTATGCTTGGTGCAGGGCAGGTGCCGGGTGACCGTATCCCTGCCGAATTTCGCCCTAATTTCTTTCACAAAAAAGGTGCATTGGCAGCAGCAAGGGATGGTAATCCTGCCAAAGCAAGCAGCAACTGCCAGTTTTATATCGTGCAGGGAAAACCAATGGATACAGCCCAGTTAAATACCGTTTATAATCAGGCTATAAAACAAAATAATCCGGCTTTCAAATACAGCAAGTCACAAAAAGAAATTTATGAACGTATTGGCGGCACACCTTTCCTCGATCAGAATTATACTGTTTTCGGAGAAGTGGTCAGCGGCATGGATGTGATCGATAAGATCGCATCGGTTCAAACAAGACCGGGTGACAGACCTGTTAAAAATGTGATGATGAAAATGCGAATGCTTAATTAATCATACGAATACTCAAACTTTGTTTTCATATTTGTAATTCAAAAAATAAATCAAATGAATTTCCCTTCCAACCTCCGCTACACAAAAGATCACGAATGGATCAGTATTACCGGCAATATTGCCACGATCGGAATTACCGATTTTGCACAAAGCGAATTGGGTGATATCGTTTATGTTGAAATTGGTACTGTTGGACAAACTTTAGCCGCTGAAACCGTTTTCGGTACCGTTGAAGCAGTAAAAACAGTAAGTGACCTTTTCTTGCCGGTAGCAGGAAAGATTTTAGAATTTAATTCGGCATTGGAAAAACAACCCGAATTGGTAAATAACGACCCCTATATTGGTGGTTGGATGATCAAATTAGAAGTAACTGATCCAAAAGAAGTGGAAGCCTTATTAGATGCCGCAGCCTATCAAAATCTGGTACACTAAACTTATTTCAAAAATTGCTGTATATCAATAAGGGAGTTGCACAAGTAACTCCCTTATTTTTGTCAAAACGAATTGTATTTGAAATCACGCCTCCTTCATTTTATTCCGGGCATCGTCTGGTTCATCATCAGCTTTATTTTATTGACCATTCCGGGCAAACAGATACCAAAAATCAGTTGGATGGATTTTTATCAATCCGATAAGATCGTACACATCATCCTATTCTTTACGCTTTGTTTTTTATTCTCATTCGCCATAAAAGGGTTTGACCATAAATATTCATTGATCGCATACATTGCAATGGCCGGTCTGGCTTATGGGATCGCGATGGAATTTGTTCAGAAATATTTTATCCCGTTTCGCTCCTGCGATGTTAATGATATGATCGCCGATGGTATTGGTTGTTTGATCGCTTATGTTTGGTGGAGAAAGCGATTCAAAAAAGCTGATGCTGACTGCCTGTAAAAAAATTGGCCCCGATTGAAATCAGGGCCGCAACCAAAACTAACTGCTTATGAGAAAAAATTTAATGTCTTTGTTTCTATTCTTATTCTTGCAAAAGGCTTGCCAAAAGAATTATTGTAATTGTTAAAGATTTGCTATCAACTTCAATATCCATCATCTACCCAAATCCGTAACCATTTATAATACAAATGTCACAGTTAAAGACTGAAAGAAATGTCAAGGGTTTAAGAAAGAATTGTTAATGCTAAGAAAAACGGCCTTTAATGGCAGGATACAGCTTTGCCGGCAACATTCTCAAAGTACGGGCTTAAATATGGAATACCAAGGTTCATCCCTCTCAATATCAAAAGAACAGCCATCGCAGCAACGAAATAAGGGACCATTTTCTTCATAGTATTCCTTACAGATATCTTGATCATAAATCCAAAATAAGAAAGCAATATCATTAAGGGCATAGTGCCAATACCAAAGGAAGCCATCAATACAACACCACCGATGATACTTCCGCTGGCCAATGCTGCAGCAATAGCAAAATAAACCATTCCGCAAGGCAACAGGCCATTTGCTGCGCCTATTAAAAACATGCCGTACAATTGCTTTTGCTGAATATACTTTCCAATAAACTGTTGCAGTTTGATATTTGTTTTATCTAGAAAATTAAGGTGCAGGAATTTTTTGTTGAGCATTGACTGCAGTACGATGATCAAAATAAGAACACCCAGTATAATGGAAAACCATTGCGTAAAACCACCGAGATAAACCTGTCTTCCGATAAAACCGAAACAAAGCCCTAATATAGAATATGTGATAACTCTTCCCGCATTATATAATAAAATACCGATCACTTTTTGTGGCACAGGTAAATATTGAACAGGCAACGAAAATGCAATAGGACCGCACATTCCCACACAGTGAAAACTGCTGACCATGCCTAATGCCATTCCGGATATCAATAATTGCCAGATCATTATTTAATGGTAACCTGTTTTTCAGCGAAATATAAATTGGCACCGATCTTCCAACTTAATTTCAGCAAATAGTGTGTTTTCGCCAATTGATTCTTTGCAAATACCTGTCTACCGCTTGCATCTGCCTGTAACGGGATTTTTTTATCTTTCGATTCATCAGTTGCGCAATAAAACCATGCTTCTCCTTCCGATTTAGAGCCATTCAATTCCTTCGGAAAATCGACAAACACATTTGCAGCATCCTGTGAAACTGCAACATCACTCACTTTAGCTGCATTAGCCATGCCATCTATCTTATCCTGATACCGCAATTCATCCTTATAATAATCTTTGCTGACTAGATCATATTTTGTATTTACTGATTTATAAACAAGTACCCCCATCAATCCAACAAATACAACAAATACGAGTATTAATTTATTACCCCAATTCATGATACAAAATTTAAAAATGATTATTCGGATATCGGTCCTAAGAAATTCGTTTTTACATCACTTATTTTTACATCCCCCTGATACAACCCCAAGATCAGATGTGTTGACCTTGAATGGATCCTGCTTTTGGGAAGTACCACAAAGAATGAACCCGAACCCTGTCCTTCTTTTGCAACAGTAATATAGGGTTTCCCAACAATTTCGATCTTTCCGTTCCCATCTTCCAGTTTAACCACAAGCGGCACTTCTTTGATGGTCTTATTTACGGCTTTGATATTATACAAATTAACGATACTGTCCTTACCCCTTTCCAGAAATAAAATACCGGGTGTTCGCATCACAGTTGCGTCAACATCTTTCCGGGTAATGAGTAAAATACTCAATAAGGTCAAAACAACAAGGCATAGTCCTGTATATAATTTCATTCTTGTTGTAAAATGCAGGCCCTCTCCGTTCGCAATAGAATTTTCAGAAGCATACCTTACCAATCCTCTTGGCTTACTAATTTTGTCCATCACATTATCACAGGCATCGATACAGGCAGTACAGCCTACGCATTCCATCTGCACCCCGTTTCGGATATCAATACCGGTTGGACAAACCCGCACACATTGAAAACAATCAATGCAGTCGCCCAAATTCTCGGTTGTTTGTTTTTTGAAGTTTCCTCTGGGTTCCCCTCTTTTATAATCATATGCCACAAGCATGGAATTCTTATCCAGCAAAACACTTTGTAATCTTCCGTAAGGACAAATTACAATACAGGCCTGCTCTCTGAAAAAAGCATATACGGCATAAAACACGGCACTGAAAATAAGGATGGCTGTAAATCCGCCTGTATGTTCGCTGATAGGTTCAGTAATGATCTTTTCTACTTCTTTAACCCCGATCACATAAGCAAGGAAGAAATTGGCAATGATGAATGATAAAAGATAGAAAGCAATGTTCTTGATTACAACCTTGAATATTTTATTCGTTGTCCATGCTGCATTTCTCAATTGCTTCTGCGCAGCTGCATCACCAAGAATAAAAAACTCGAGTTTACGGAACATCATTTCCATAAAATTGGTTTGCGGACAAGCCCATCCGCAAAACAATCTTCCAAAAGCAGCTGTAAATAAAATAATGAAGAAAACAAAAGTGACCATGGTCAGGCCGAAGATGAAGAAATCCTGCGGCCAGAATACCTTCCCGAATATGATAAATCTTGCAGCAGGCACATTGAATAAGAACAGCGGCCTGCCGTTGAGTTCAACAAAAGGTAAACCAAAGAACACAATGAAATACAAATAGCTTAACCAGGTACGGATGCTGTAAAACTTACCGCTTGGCTTATGAGCAAATACCCATTTGCGTTTGCCCGTTTCGTCAACTGTTGCGATCCTGTCTCTGAAACTTTCTCCTTCGGTAACTGGCTCATTAATGTGTTCTGTTGGTTTACTCATTACTATTTTGCTCCTGTTGCTTTTTTATCAACATTCGTTTTTAACGAATCTGTTTTTGCTTTTGTTGAATCGGAAGCACCTGCTTTTTCATCAACATATAAAGTACCCTGCGGTTCTTTTGGATTAGCAGGTTTTGTTCCATGCAATGATTTTACATAGCTTGCCAATTGTGCGATCTGCAGGGGCGTATAATTGTCTTTCCAACTCTGCATTCCTTTTTCGGGCCAGCCATATTTGATGGTTTTAAAAATATCTTTGATACTTCCGCCATGCAACCAATAATCATCGGTTAAGTTTGGTCCAACCAAGCCACCGCCATCGGGTTTATGACAAGCAGCACAAATAGTAGTGAATATTGCTTTAGCAGCATCTAAGTCTTTTGCATCAGTCAACAACTTCACCGTATTTTCATCAACACTATTGCCTGCTCTTTTAAGATATTCCTGTTTATCAGCCTCTGCTTTTGTCATTTCTATTTTTAATTCTTCTCCGCTCAATGGGGCAGAATGTGCAACATGATAACGGTATAAATAAATAGCAGCGAAAATGATACATACATAGAAACCATATAACCACCATGGTGGCAGGCGGTTATCCAGTTCGCGGATACCGTCATAGTTATGACCCAGATCGATCTGTGCTTCTTCTTTCATCGGAACAAAGCTGTTCACTTTTTCCCACCATCCCGAAAATGCAGTTTCGGGAACAACTTCATCACCTTGAATGGTTGCTGCCAGTTTTTCACTTTGTAACAGTTTCTTTAAGTTGAATAAAAGCGTGATCAAAATGATCAATTCCAAAAATATCACACTCAGTAAAGCATAAAAAGAAGTGGATGATAATCCGGCAATGGATGAGTCGGCGGCTGTTGTGGCAGCAGGCGAATCGGCAGCGAAAGCGGCACCGGTAATGCAGCACAACAAAACAACTCCCATCATTTTACTTACCGTATTGTTTTTCTTCTTTTCAGAAAGAAAACGTTGCAGGTTTAATTTGGCTGCACCAATAACGATATTGGCCAATAATGCGATCACCAATAATAATCCGATAATTACGACCAATAGAACGATCGCTAACGGATTAGAAAGTTCTGATGCCGCCGGAGGTCCGGCCGCAAAAACACTGGCGGGAGAAAGTAATACTGTTACGATCATCACTTTCCATTTTAACGAGCTATATTTTTTTAAAAAGTTTTTCATTGCTGAATGTTTTAATAGTTTGTGCTTAGTTGTCCAAGGGTAATTGTCTTATTTCGTTGATCATATTTTTATCTGCCTTCCACGCATATAAAGCCACTAAAACGAATATGGTGAAAAAAAGACTCAGAGATATAAGAGCATAAATATCTACTCCTGTTATATTTTCTAAGGTTTCAACAAACTTTGATTTCATGTGAATTAAGTTTAAAATCAATTTTTATTTGAAAGCGGCTGCCGTTTTTTGCTGTCCTTTAATATCGGTACCCATTCTTTGCAGATAAGCGATCAGGGCAACAATTTCTCTGTCGGCCGGTGTATCCAATTTGTCTTTTTTCAGATTTGCCTGGATGGTCTTTGCCTGTTCAGCCAGATCGGCATTTGCTTTCTTATCATAACCTTCGGGATAAGGAACCCCCAATGTTTGCATAGCTCTGATCTTAGCAGGTGTGATGGCAGTATCAATTTTATTATCGAATAACCAAGTATAGGTAGGCATCACAGAACCCGGACTCATTGAACGTGGATCCCACATATGATTGTAATGCCAGCTATCAGGATATTTACCGCCAATTCTGGCTAGATCCGGACCTGTTCTCTTACTTCCCCATTGGAAAGGATGATCATAAACGAATTCACCCGCTTTACTGTATTCACCATAACGTGCAACCTCATCGCGGAATGGACGGATCATTTGTGAGTGACACAAATAACAACCTTCACGGATATAAATATCTCTTCCCTGTAATTCTAAAGGCGTATATGGTTTTACTGAAGCAATGGTTGGGATATTACTCTTGATCAAAAATGTTGGAAGCATTTCAATGATACCGCCAATAGCAACAGCTACTAAACTAAGGATCAACATTTGTATAGGCCTTGCTTCGATCCAACGATGCCAGTATTGTTTGCCATGAGTTTCATGAACTTTTGGTAAAGGAGCTGATTCGGCAGCTTCGTCTCCAACAAAAGATCCGGCTTTAATCGTTTTGATCAAATTATAGATCATCAACAATGCGCCTGAAAGATAGATCGCACCACCAACACTTCTGGTGATATACATGGGAATGATATGCGTTACTGTTTCAAGGAATTGGAATTTCAAAGTACCGTCTTCAGTAAATTGTTTCCACATCGTTGCCTGTGTAAATCCTGCCCAGTACATTGGGATCGCATACAGCACAATACCGATCGTTCCGATCCAGAAATGATTTGTAGCTAATTTTTTAGAATACAAAGGCGTGTTGAATAATTTTGGTATCAGATAATAAAGCATACCAAAAGTCATAAAGCCATTCCATCCCAAAGCCCCAACGTGAACGTGTGCAACGGTCCAGTCGGTATAATGCGAAATTGCATTTACACTTTTCAATGCCAGCATGGGGCCTTCAAAAGTCGACATACCATAACAGGTAACTGCAACAACAAAGAATTTCAATACGGGTTCTTCTCTTACTTTATCCCAAGCACCACGCAAAGTGAACAATCCGTTCAGCATACCACCCCAGCTTGGAGCGATCAACATCACACTGAAAACTGTACCCAGACTTTGGGCCCAATCAGGTAAGGCAGTATATAATAAATGGTGCGGACCTGCCCAGATATATAAAAAGATCAATGCCCAAAAGTGAATGATAGATAAACGATAACTATACACCGGTCTGTTTGCCGCCTTGGGTAAGAAATAATACATCACGCCCAGATAAGGTGTAGTTAAGAAAAAGGCTACTGCATTATGCCCATACCACCATTGTACCAATGCATCCTGCACACCGGCATAAAAGCTGTAACTCTTCATGAAACTGAAAGGAACTTCAAATGAATTAACAATATGCAACATGGCAACTGTTACCCATGTGGCTATATAAAACCAGATCGCAACGTAAATATGACTTTCTCTTCTTTTGATCAGCGTACCAAACATGTTGATACCAAACACAACCCAAATAAGTGTAATTAAAATATCAATCGGCCATTCCAGTTCTGCATATTCTTTTCCTGAAGTATACCCTGCAAGCAGAGTTACCGCAGCCAAAACAATAATTAATTGCCAACCCCAAAAATGTATCTTACTTAATACATCGCTGAACATTCTTGCTTTACACAAGCGCTGCAATGAATAATAAACACCCATAAAAATACCATTACCAACAAAAGCGAAAATCACCGCATTGGTATGTACCGGACGAACACGTCCAAAGGTTGTAAAGGGCAAATCGAAATTAGCCGCGGGCAAATAAATCTGCACAGCGATTAATAATCCTGCCAACATCCCTACGATTCCCCATAGCATGGTTGCGTAGGCAAACATCTTTACACTCTTGTTGTCGTAATAAAATTTCTCTACTTGCATTTTGGTTGTTTTGTGATTGGTTGTTGATTATAACTATTTCTTCTTATTTTTCTTTAGGGGTCAAGGGAGTATCGTCAAATAACATTCTGAGAGGCGGGCTTTCTTCATCTTCATACTGGCCGTTTTTTACGCTCCAGATAAATGCAGCAAGGAAAAGGCATGCAACAGTAATACTTGCTATTAACAGAAGTATAATAACGCTCATAAACAATAATTAGCTTCCAAAAATATTTTTATACCTATCCTAAGTCTATGACAAAACTCAAGCAGGTACATGACATTTGTCATGTTTTTTGAAAATGCATTCCCATATCCCATACAATGAGCTATAAGATTTCTCGAATTATTTTCCTGTTATTTCAGCTTCATCCTCCATGCTGAGAAATTGCTGAAACCAAATGTGATCAATAAAATACTGATACTGCTTGCCGGCATTAATATAGCTGCATACATAGGAGATAAAAGCCCCTGAACTGCATAATAATTCCCAACTATGTTATAAAGAATAGAAACAGTAAATGCGGCTATCACCACTTTTTTATTGTCTTTACACAACTGAATGAATTTATATAAACGTGGCAATTCATTCGCTTCCAAAATGGCATCACTGGCTGGCGTAAAATTGTTACTGTTTTCGGTCACTGCTATTCCCACATTTGCCTGTCGCAATGCACCGGCATCATTCAAACCATCGCCCACCATCATCACTTTTTTACCTAAATGTTGCAAATGCTTGATCGCTTCCAATTTATCTTCCGGCTTTTGATGAAATAGGATATTTGCATCAAATCCCAATAATTCCTGCAGGTATTCTTTCTCGCCTGCATTGTCGCCACTTAATACAGCCATCTCATAATTCTTACGAAGACGTTTGATCATGAAAGGCACATTGTTACGATAATGATTTCGGAAAGTGAATTTGCCCAAAAGATTTCCGCCGACGGATAGATACACAGCCGATTCAATATCTCTATCTGTATGTACACCTGTTACATAACTTTTTGACCCAAGGGTGATCAATTCCCCTTCCACGATCCCTTCTATCCCTTTACCTGCGTGCTCTTCATAAGCCGCCACTTTAAGCCGGCTATTCTCATTCGCCCATGCTGCAATAGCCTTACTCATGGGATGTGTTGACTGAGCCGCCAATGCTGTAATTCTTCTTTTTGTTTCTTTGCTTAAAGGCTTACCGTCATAGGCGATCTCATGGTATCTGCCCGTGGTAAGCGTTCCGGTTTTATCGAAAACGATATAATCAATCCCTGCAATATCTTCAATGGTCTGCGCATTGCGCAGATACAAATGTTTCCGGCCTAGTAAGCGCAGTATATTACCGTTGGTGAATGTATTACTTAACAATAATGCACAGGGGCAGGCAATGATGAGTACTGAAGTTGCAGCAACCCACATTCTGCTTATATCATTAAAGTACCAGTATGCCGCTGAAGAAAAAGAAAGAAATAAAACGATCCATGTAAAATATTTTGAGAGCAAATGAACAAACGAGCGTTCTGAATCTATACTGTTTCGTTTGAATTCATCTCTATTCCAGAGTTTAGTAAGATAACTTTGTGCCACTTCTTTTACAACCAGCATTTCAATATTACTGCCGATCTGCTTTCCCCCGGCATAAATAATTTCTCCCATTTCTTTTTCGACAGGCAGGCTTTCCCCTGTCACAAAACTATAATCCACCACTGCTTTACCTCTGGTTAAGATACCATCGGCAGGGATCAATTCCTGATTATGTATTAATAAAGTATCATTTAGCCGTATATCCGGTAGTGCAACTGTTTCTTCTTTTTCATCTTTTACCCGGGCAACGGCAATCGGAAAATAAGAAGTATAATCCCTTTCAAAACTTAGTTGCTCGTATGTTTTATCCTGCAATACTCTTCCGATCAGCATAAAAAACACAATGCCCGTCATGCTATCAAAATATCCGCTGCCTGTTCCTGATAATACTTCATACAAGCTTCTTCCAAAAGTGACAACCACTGCCAGAACGATCGGGGCATCAATACTTAGAAACCCATGCTTCAGGCTTTTCCATGCACTCATGTATAATTCTGATGAAGAATAAAAGAAGACCGGCAAGCTCAATAAAATACTCAGGTAACGAAACGTATTCAGCAAATTTTGTTCTTTGGCGTCAATGCCTAAATATTCCGGGAAACTCAACAACATGATATTGGCGAAACAGAATCCTGCAATACCTAATTTGTAGATCTTTGATTTGTTGATTCTTGGTTTTGCACCTTTGGCATCATTTAAACTGATATAGGGTTCATAACCGATAGCTGTCAATAATTCTGCCACTTGACGCATGGATACATTGCGGTGATTGAAAACAATATCTGCTTCTTTACGAGTAAAATTTACTTTACTGCTAATGATATTCTCATTCAACTGATGCAGGTTCTCCAATAGCCACAAACAACTGCTACAATGCATTTGCGGTAAATAGAAAGAGATATGGGTTTGATGATCGTCTTTAAAAACCGTCAGCGATCGCTGTATACTGTCATCATCAAGAAAAGCGAATTTGTTTTCCCTTATTTTGATCCGCTGATTAATTCCGGGGTTCTTGCTGATGCTGTAATAATCGCATAAACCGTTTTGGTTTAAAATCTCGTAGACCATCTTACAACCTTCGCAGCAAAATTCTTTTTCATATGCTTGAATAGGCTTGTCTACACAATTCTCACCACAGTGATAACATTGCGTAACAACTGCAGTTTCCTTATTGCCCATTCTTTCTTTTAATTAAGATGATGATTGTGATGATGGCCCGGATGATAATGATTACCTAGTCCTGTAACTTTAGGATACAGCAAATTTTGTTCAATATGTATCCATTGAAAAATGCTGTTTTCTAATAAAAACATTTCATTCACACAATTTTTCCATTCTTTGCTCCAGGCCGGTTTTACAACATAATTATTTAACTGCTGGCGAATCTTTTGTGTAAGTCCGATGATCGTTTGATGCGTGTTATGAACAGATTCAACCACTTTTACATCTACAGTATTTCCATGTACCTTTTCGGTTCCGTGATAATTTTTTTTAATGTATGGGAATACAATTCCCGTTTCTTTCAAAAACAAATGCTTTAGCTCGTCTTCCAGTTTCTTAAACAGTAATTGAACGACTTCTGAAACCGGCGCAGGCAATTCTTTTACAAATGGATGCTTCTCCAGATATTCTTCAATACTACTGCAGGAAGACATTATTTCGGGCTGGTATTCTAGCTGTATTAAATTGCAAAGGCCCTCAGGTGTTAAGGCAGCATTGCTGTAGTTATCTAATCGGTTCAAAAACATATAATACATTTTTGTTTCTGCAAGTTATTCTTCAACCTTAAGTATATCAATGATGTAACTCAAGAATCAGTATGACTTTTATCATATTCATTATACACGCAAAAAGGATGTAATAACGCTGATTAATCCTGCAGATTCGCAGTTTTCAATAATTTTTTCTGGTTAATGATCTTGATTTTTTTACCATCTAATTCAACCATGGAGTCTCGTTTAAATTCTGATAATAAACGAATGGTCGATTCTGTTGCTGTGCCAACAAGATTGGCTATTTCCTCTCTGGATAATCTTACATTTAATGTGATACCATCATCTTCAAAACCATAGGTTTCTTTAATGAATAATAAGATCTCCGCTAATCTTTCGCGAACGGGTTTTTGAGCAAGATGGGTTAATTTCAATTCTGTCTTATGCAATTCATCGCTCAATAATTTCATCATTTCAAAAGTTAATCCTGCATCGTTTTTCAAAATATGAATAAACAGTTCTTTCGGAATAAAACATACCTGAGTATCTTCCAAAGCAACAGCAGTAGCGCTGTATCTTTCATTACTGAGTAAAGCTCTGTAACCAACGATGTCGCCCCCTTTCAGTAATCGGATGATCTGTTCTTTGCCATCATCACCCAAATGTGCCAGTTTTACTTTTCCGCTATTGATACAGAAAACGCCAAAAGGATAAGAACCCTCGTTGAATATGGTCTGTCCCTTTTTAAATGTATTGAAGACTTTCTGGCTGTTCACTTCAGTCAAGTATTCAACTTTGGCCTTACAAAAAACAGAACTGTTTTTTTGCGCACAAGACTGACAAAGATGCTCTGCGTCGTGTGTGATATTTGAACTTACCATAGCTTTTTATTAGGTTTTTATCAAGGGTTTTTGTTGAACAAGAGCGAAAATAACAGCAATGTTTTCCAAAAAAAATGCAATCCATCAGGTTTTTCGATTAAAGGAAGAAGATTTGATGTTTCACACTTGAATCGCTCCCGGAGCCTTATTTTTACAATACAATATGCCCTACTTCAATCTATCTGACAGTATCAATCTTATTTCAAAAATCAGTTTTCGAAGGGCTTGGAATGCCTTAAAAGTGATGGGTAGCTATCAGATCAGTAAATGGACGGGGAAACCCATTCAATGGGGTTATCCTGTTTCTATCAGCTTCGAACCAACTACTTCCTGCAACCTTCGCTGCCCCGAATGCCCGAGCGGACTGAGGGAATTTACCCGCCCAACAGGAATGCTGCAGAAGGATTTTTTTCACGAAACGATTGACGCTGTTTATAAAGATCTCCTATACCTGATCTTTTATTTTCAGGGAGAACCCTATCTCAATCCTGATTTTTTGGAAATGGTAAAATTTGCACATGAAAAGAAAATTTATACTGCAACTTCCACCAATGCGCATTATCTCACTGACGAAAAAGCAAAACAAACGGTAGAAAGCGGATTAGACAGATTAATCATCAGCATCGACGGTACCACACAGGAAGTATATCAGCAGTATCGTGTAGGAGGAACTCTCGATAAGGTTCTGGAAGGTGCTAAAAATATCGTGAAATGGAAAAAGGCATTAAGGAGTAAAACACCATTTATCTTTTTTCAGTTTCTGGTAGTGAAACCTAATGAGCATCAGATTGAAGAAATAAAAAAATTAGCTAAAGAGATCGGTGTAGATCAGGTTCGTTTTAAAACAGCACAGGTTTATGATTTTGAAAATGATCCCAATCACTTGATTCCGATAAATCAAAAATACAGTCGCTATAAAAAGGACAGAAATGGGAAACTGAAGGTCAAAAGCGGATTAAACAATCATTGCTGGAAATTGTGGCATGCCAATGTGATTACCTGGGATGGCCTGATAGTACCCTGTTGCTTTGACAAGGATGCCGCACACCAGTTAGGTAATCTGCACATGCAATCCTTCAAACAGGTCTGGAATAATGATAATTACAGGCAGTTTCGGAAAGAATTAATGACAAGCAGAAAGAATATAGATATCTGTGCCAATTGCAGTGAAGGCCTGAAAGTTTGGGAAGATTAGACAATATCCAACATTCGTTGTACAAACATTTATTGATAAAAATCATTTTTTTATCCCTCAAAAGTCATTTCTTCAAAAATATTACAGGTTTAGCTTTGTTACATGGGAATAGAAGAAGATATACAACAGAGAAAAGATTTCAGGAGTGAATTTCATAAGGCATCTGTCAATATCATTTACAGCGCTAACTGGATCTTGGAAAAAGTAAAAGAGTTCGTAAGCCACGAGGACATAACCCCGCAGCAATATAATATCCTCCGCATTTTGCGAGGCAGTCAGGTACCCATTTCTACGCTACAGATCCGCGAAAGGATGCTCGACAAAATGAGTGATACAAGCCGTTTGGTAGAACGCTTGGTAAAAAAGGAACTCGCAATTAAAAAGATCAGTACAACCGATAAACGACTTGTTGACGTAAGCATTTCAGAAAAAGGATTGGCCTTACTGGAAAGATTGGATCAAAAGAACCATGAAATTGACAGTATCACTGATACGCTTACTTTGGCTGAAGCATTGATCATGAACGAATTGCTCGATAAAATGCGCGGTTCAAATTGATTTGTGAATTAACTGCACAACTTCACTAATTCATCCACATTTCGATAATGCTTATTTGCAGGGCTTAACTTAGAGGAATGAAATACCGGTTCTTTCTTATTTTATGCTCATTTTACAGTTATCTGCCTTCAAATTGTATTGCACAAACCTCTCCCCTGTATGAATTTAGGGCTGTTTGGGTTGCGACAGTTGAAAATATTGACTGGCCCGATAAAAAAGGAATGAGTGTAGAGGAGCAGAAAGCGCAGTTCATTCATTTATTAGATATGCATCAACACAATGGTATGAATGCCATCGTGATGCAGATCCGTCCGGCAGGGGATGCTTTCTATCCCTCTCAATACGAACCCTGGAGCGAATACCTGAACGGCAAACAAGGCTTGCCCCCCACTCCTTATTACGATCCCCTGGCTTTCATGATCGAAGAAACTCATAAACGCGGTATGGAGTTTCATGCCTGGTTAAATCCATATCGTGCTGTATTCAATATTCATACTTCTTCTGTCTCTCCCTCGCATATCACTAAAATTCACCCGGATTGGTTTTTGACCTACGGAAATATAAAATATTTTAATCCGGGTCTTCCTCAGGTGAGAGAACATGTTGCCAGGGTTGTAAAAGACTTGGTAACACGTTACGACATTGATGCTGTTCACATGGATGATTACTTCTACCCTTATCGTATCGCAGGAAAAGAGTTTCCCGATGAAAAAACATATCACCAATACAGCCGTGGTTTAAATAAGGAGGATTGGAGAAGAAGTAATTGCGACAGTATCATTAAATTATTATATGAAACGATACGCAATAATAATGCAAGGGTGAAATTTGGTATCAGTCCCTTTGGTGTATGGCGTAATAAAGATAAAGACCCGATGGGTAGTAATACCAGAGCCGGCCAAACCAACTACGACGATCTCTACGCCGATATTTTATTATGGTTAAAAAAAGGCTGGATCGATTATGTGGCACCGCAACTCTATTGGGAACGCGGACATAAACTTTGCGACTATGATATCCTATTGGAGTGGTGGAATGCCCATACCTATGGAAAACAAATGTATATCGGCCATGCAATTGAACGTGCCGGCAGCAATGCAGCGTGGAGAGATAAAAACGAGTTGCCTAATCAAATAAAGCGGTTGCGTACTTATTCCACCACACAAGGCAGTATTTTTTTCAATAGCAGGATCTTTGAAAAAAACCCTAATGGATGGAGCGATAGTTTACGCTTGAATTATTATGCATTGCCTGCTTTAGTGCCACCCATGAAATGGATCGACAGCATCCCTCCCTCAAAACCTGGTATCGAAAAATTAAAAAATAATACTTACCGGATCCTTTATAACGGAAAAGAAAAAATAAAAAGCTTCGCAGTTTTTGTATTACCCGCTAACATTAAAGAAAAGCTTGAATACGCTACTTTAATAGATATCCTTGTTGCTGATAAGACAGCCCCTTTTGATCGAAACAAAAGTATCGCAGCAGCAGACGACAGGATCTTCATTGCAGCCGTTGACCTTAACAATAACCTGAGCGAATGGATAGAATTGAAATAACCATTCCGTATTATTTTATCTAATTTTATCGTCAAATGAATTGCCAAGTGAACACTGTTCTCATAATTGATGATGAAGAAAAATTGCGCAGCCTTCTCACCCGTATCATTAAATTGGAAGGTTTTTCTGTTTTGGAAGCCGATAGTCTGAAGTCCGCAGCCAGATCATTAGAGAAAGAAAACATTGATATTATTTTATGTGACGTAAAACTCCCCGATGGCAACGGCGTTGATTTTGCAAAAGAAACAAAATTAAAATATCCCAACATAGAGATCATCCTGCTTACAGCTTATGGCAATATTGCCGATGGGGTTCAGGCAATGAAGAATGGCGCTTTCGATTATATCACGAAAGGTGATGATAACGACAAGATCATTCCTTTACTGAATCGTGCTTTAGAAAAAGTACAACTGCAAAAAAGAATTGAACAATTAGAAAAACAAGTAGGCAAGCGTTATGGGTTCGAAAGTATTCTGGGCGAATCTGCTGCAATCAAAGACGCCATCAGCCTTGCACAAAAAGTTGCGCCTACCGATGCCACTGTCTTATTACTCGGCGAAACAGGAACAGGAAAAGAAGTGTTTGCACAAGCCATTCATGCAGGAAGCAAAAGAAATGGAAAAGCTTTTCTGGCATTGAATTGCAGTTCATTCAGTAAAGAAATTCTGGAAAGCGAGATATTCGGTCATAAAGCCGGTGCATTTACCGGAGCGAATAAAGACAAAAAAGGATTGATCGAAGAAGCAAATAACGGCACTTTATTTTTAGATGAGATCGGGGAAATGCATATCGACCTGCAATCAAAAATATTACGGGTTTTAGAAACGAACGAATTTATTAAAGTGGGCGATACCAAATCAACCAAAGTAAATGTGCGCATCATTGCTGCTACCAACAGAGACCTGCTGGATGATGTGAAAGAGGGAAAATTCCGGGAAGATCTTTTTTATCGCCTCAATGTTTTCGCGATCCTGTTACCTCCTTTGAGAGACAGAAAAGCAGATATTGCTGTATTGGCCAATCATTTTATCAAACTCTTTGCACAAAAGATGAATAAAGCGATTGAAGGAATGACAGCCGATTTTAGGGAGCACCTATCCGATCATGAGTGGAAAGGAAATATCCGTGAACTGAAAAATGTAATTGAACGTGCCGTAATTCTTACAGAGTCATCAGAACTGGGTTTTAACTCTTTGCCTGTTGAAATGCAAACACCCGTATTAAAGCCGGGAACACTTTCTGCCTTTGACCTCAGCAGTGTAGAAAAACTACATATCCAGCGTGTATTGAATCACACCAAAGGAAATAAGACCGAAGCCGCCAGATTACTCAATATCGGTCTAACTACATTATACAGAAAAATAGAAGAGTTCCACCTGATGTAACCCTTTTCTGCAATAAACCTTTTCATTTTGAAAACCGACCCTTCCTATTTGGAAGGGTTTTTTATTACTCCTAAAACTAAAATCCACACTGTTAAAATATCTATTCCAACAGCCATAAGCCTTCCCGCTTTCCACAACAATACTTTCGGTATCTGGCATTCGCTTTGACACAGGCTTTCTGCTATCATAAACGGCTTCAATCACGACTTATGCCTAAAAAGTTAACCGCTTTGGCACAAATGACCCTTAAACTATTCTTCATTTTATTCATTTGGCTGTTGGTTTCAGGCTTGGTTTATATAGTATATCTCAAATTCAAAATTTTATTTCATTAAAAACACTCCATTATGTTGATGACCATTATTCTTTTTGCTGCATTCCTGCTCTGTTTCGTTCTTTTCTTTAAATCGATAGATTTTTTTGAAAACGTTTAACGGAATTCTTCTCTTTTAATAAAAATTAAATTTAAAAAGATGTTTTTAATACTATTTATCCTCTCGATCGCGGTATTTATTTACCTATTGTATGTTTTATTGAAACCGGAAAAATTCTAGATCGGTGTAAGGCGTAAGGTAAAAGGCGTATGGTTGATCAACGCCCCAAACCTTAAACCTTAAACCCTAAACCTTAAATCTTTTAAATATGAATACAGAATTAACAGGCATAATTGTTTCATTTCTACTCACCATACTGCTGGCTTATCCGCTTGGAAAATACATTGCCAAAGTGTATGGCGGAGAAAAAACCTTATTCGATTTTCTGAAACCAGTTGAAAATTTTATCTATCGTTTTTCGGGTATTAATCCCAAACAGGCGATGACATGGAAAGAATTTTTAGTGGCAATGCTCACCATCAATCTATTGTGGCTGGTCTATGCTTTTTTCATGTTCCTTTTTCAAGCTCATTTACCGCTGAATCCTGATGGCAATCCCAATATGACACCTGATCTCAGTTTTAATACTGCCATCAGTTTTGTTGTAAACTGCAACTGGCAAGCTTATTCAGGTGAAACGGGCGTTACTTATCTTACACAGCTTTTTGTTATTACGTTTTTGCAGTTCGTAAGCGCTGCAACAGGTATAACATGTCTCGTGGCATTGTTCAATGGTCTTAAAGAAAAGACCACCAATAACTTGGGTAATTTCTGGCATATTTTTACAATTACCATCACCAGAATTTTGTTACCGCTTTGTATAGTAATTGCCCTATTGCTTGCCTTCAACGGTACCCCTGCAAGTTTTGCCGGCAAAGACACGATCACAACGCTGCAAGGTGATACAGTACAGGTATCTCGCGGCCCTGCCGCAGGAATGATCGCGATCAAACACCTGGGTACCAATGGTGGAGGATGGTTCAATGCGAACTCTGCTCATCCACTCGAAAATCCAAATTATTTCACCAATATGCTGGAAGTTATTGCGCAGGTGCTGATACCTGTTGCGATGATATTTGCTATGGGCTTTTATATCAGGAGAAAAAAATTCGCGAATGTTATTTTTGGTGTGATGACGATCGGTTTGCTTTGTTTGGTCATACCCACTGTCATCACAGAGATTCACGGAAATCCGGAAATAGCGAAACTGGGTGTTACACAAACAACAGGAGCGATGGAAGGAAAAGAAGTAAGATTTGGCCCGGCAGCTTCTGGCTACTGGAGTATTGTTACAACAATTATTTCTACAGGTTCTGTCAACTCAATGCATGATAGCGCAATGCCAGTTTCGGGTTTGATGCAAATGCTGGGAATGCTCGTCAATGCATTTTACGGAGGTTGCGGAGTGGGTATCCTTAATTATTTCATTTATATCATCATTGCAGTATTTATCTCGGGACTAATGGTGGGACGTACGCCCGAATTCATGGGCCATAAAGTAGAAGCAAGGGAAGTGAAGATCGCGGCATTGGTTACTCTATTATCTGCCTTTCTAATTAAAGGTGGTACCGCTATCGCTTGTTATATTTTATTGAACCATGCGAATGCCGACTGGGCCGTTAAACCAAGTGCATGGTTAAATAATCCCGGCTACCATGGATTTTCAGAAATGCTGTACGCTGCTACTTCTTGCAACGCCAATAATGGATCTGCCTTTGCAGGTATTACAGCTAACAATGTTTTCTGGAATGTGTTGTTAGGTTTTATATTGATATTAGGAAGATATCTCCCGATCATTGGCCCGATCGCAATTGTTGGATTGATGGCTAAGAAAAAACACATCCCTGAATCTGCAGGTACTTTAAAAGTTGATTCATACACTTTTGGAGCCATGACATTTGCAGTGATCATTATCATTACTGCTTTGTCTTATTTCCCTCCATTGGTATTAGGACCTATCGCTGAATATTTAAGTATGCATATATAAAAGTGAAAAGAAAATAATTGTAACCAACCTCATCATTTTTACTTCACTGAATTTTCGAAAAGTAAAAAAGATAGAAAGAAAAATAAGAAACTATGTCTAAGAAACAATCAAATAAACTGTTTGAAGCTTCATTGGTAAAAGAGGCTCTCAAACAATCATTTGTAAAACTGAACCCCCGCATCATGCTGCGCAACCCCGTAATGTTTACGGTTGAGATCGGTACGGCCATCATGCTCGCTGTTTGCATCTGGATCGCAACTGGTGAAAAGGCCCAGGGAAGTTTTGCCTATAATTTTTCCATATTCATTATTTTATTACTGACGGTTTTATTTGCCAATTTTGCCGAAGCCATTGCCGAAGCAAGGGGTAAAGCACAGGCAGATTCTTTGAGAAAAACAAGAGAAGAAACGCCAGCAAAATTCATCCTTTCAGGAGGAGAAATAAAGATCGTTCCTTCATCACAATTAAAAAAAGGCGACGTTTTTCTTTGTGAAACAGGTGATACCATTCCAATGGACGGAGAGATCGTTGAAGGTATTGCAACAATAGACGAATCTGCCATTACCGGCGAAAGTGCTCCGGTGATCCGCGAATCCGGTGGTGATAAATCTTCAGTGACCGGTGGCACAAAAGTATTAAGTGATAAAATAAAAGTTCGTGTAACAACAGAACCCGGCGAAAGCTTTTTGGATAAGATGATCGCATTGGTAGAAGGTGCAAGCCGTCAGAAAACACCCAATGAAATTGCATTGACCATTTTATTGGCCAGCTTTACCCTGATCTTCTTAATTGTTTGCGTTACCCTGAAACCCTTTGCCGATTATGCGAATACCCCCATCACCGTTGCGGCACTGGTTTCATTATATGTTTGCTTGATCCCCACCACGATCGGCGGCCTATTGAGTGCGATCGGTATTGCAGGAATGGACAGGGCATTGCGTGCCAATGTCATTACCAAAAGCGGTAAAGCCGTTGAAACAGCCGGCGACTTAGATACACTTTTGTTAGATAAAACCGGAACCATCACCATTGGCAACAGAAAGGCAACTAATTTTTGGCCGGCTAACGGAGTTGATGTAACTGCATTTACTGAAGCATGTGTATTATCCTCATTGGCGGATGAAACACCTGAAGGAAAATCAATCATCGAATTAGCGAATCTGAATCCAAATTCTTTTAATACAAATGGGGCAGCTTTTATAGAATTCACTGCTGAAACAAGAAGCAGTGGCATTGATCTGCCCAATGGTTTAAAAATTCGTAAAGGAGCTTTTGATTCAATCAGAAATATTGTAACAAAAGCAGGCAATAATTTCCCTGATGAAACTGCAGAACGTGTAAAAATCATTGCTAGTAATGGAGGAACACCTTTGGTGGTTAGTCAGAATGCACAAGTACTAGGTGTGATCGAATTACAGGATATCATTAAGCCCGGCATTAGTGAACGTTTTGAGCGTTTGCGTAAAATGGGCGTAAAAACAGTAATGGTAACAGGTGATAATCCCCTTACCGCAAAATTCATTGCAGAGAAAGCAGGGGTGGATGACTTTATCGCAGAAGCCAAGCCCGAGGATAAAATGAACTATATCAAGAAAGAACAGCAGGGAGGAAAATTAGTTGCCATGATGGGCGATGGCACAAATGATGCACCGGCCTTGGCACAGGCCGATGTGGGTGTAGCCATGAACAGCGGAACACAGGCCGCAAAAGAAGCAGGGAATATGGTTGACCTGGATAATGACCCTACCAAACTGATCGAGATCGTTGAAATTGGAAAACAGTTATTAATGACTCGTGGAACATTAACCACCTTCTCCATTGCGAATGATGTGGCAAAATATTTCGCGATCGTACCGGCTTTGTTTATCGTTTCAATTCCCGGTTTACAAGCTTTAAATATCATGTATTTAAAGAGCGCAGAGAGTGCAATTTTATCTGCCGTGATCTTTAACGCGATCATCATCCCTATCCTTATTCCATTAGCATTAAGAGGAGTAGCCTATAGACCAATAGGTGCAAGTGCTTTGTTACGCAGAAACCTGTTGATCTATGGTGTTGGCGGAATTGTTGCTCCTTTTATCGGCATTAAATTAATTGATCTGGCATTGGGATTGTTTATGTAAAAAAATTAAAATTAAGTTATGAAAAAATATTTATTGCCTTCTTTAAAACTCACTGCAGTATTTATCATTCTATGTGCGTTGATCTATCCTTTATTTATTTCAGTGGTCGCAAAATTGTCACCGGGCGGCGGTAAAGCTGAAACCATTAGTGTCAATGGAAAAGTGGTGGGATATGCCAATATCGGTCAAAAATTCACTGATGATAAATACTTCTGGAGCAGACCGTCAGCAGCTGCATACAATGCAGCAGGTTCAACGGGTAGTAACAAAGGACCTACCAATCCTGATTATTTAAAAGATGTGCAATCTAAAATTGATACATTCTTAGTACATAATCCCACCGTAAAAAAATCAGAGATCCCTTCCGAATTGGTAACCTATTCAGGCAGTGGTTTAGATCCTGATATTTCTGCACAAGGCGCTTATGTGCAAGTTGCAAGAATTGCTAAAACAAGAAATATTTCTGAAGAAAAAATAAAAGAACTGGTGGCACAACAAATTCAGAAACCTTTATTGGGCCTGTTCGGACCGGAAAAAGTAAATGTATTAAAACTGAATATTGAACTGGATAAACTTAAATAAAACTCAGTAATGATTAAATTAATTATAGCAGGCATCAGTATAGTAACAGCAACAAATGTAATGGCACAAACAGATACAACAAAAAAAGCAGCGCCTGCAGCATCTACTACATTTACTTATTCGGTAGATGCATATTACAGAGCAGATTTTAATAATCAACTGAGTAATAATAAAACCAGTTTTACCAATTCTATGAATTCATTCGAATTAGGAATGGCGTCAATTAGAGTGGATCATTCTTTTGGAAAGATCGCTGCTACTGCCGATCTGGGATTTGGAAGAAGAGCTGAAGAATTCTCCTATACAGACGGATCAGGAACTCCTGTTGGATCTGGTAATGGATTCAATACCCTTGCTGCAGTTAAACAATTATACGTTAGTTATTCTCCATCATCTGCAGTAAAACTTACTTTGGGAAAATGGGCCACTCATATAGGATGGGAATTGCTGGATGCTTATGCAAACAGGAACTACAGTATGAGTTATGGATTTTCGTATGGACCCTTCTCCCATACCGGTCTTAAAGCAGATATCTCACTGGGTGGCAAAAGCGCTTTCATGATTGGAATTGCCAACCCTACCGATTTTGCAACAACTACTTCAGTAAATAAGGTTGTTTTGGCTCAGTTCAGCACAGGCACCAAAGATGATAAGTTCAAGGCTTACTTAAACTTTCAGGGTGGAACAGGTTTTAATCAATTTGACTTAGTATTAAATGCAGTATTGAGCAGCAAATTCAATATTGACTATGATGGTACCATCAAATCGGTTAAAACAGCCGGTGTTACAAATAGTTGGTCTAGCAATGCCCTTTATTTTAATTATGATCCCAGCAGCAAATTCGGATTAACACTTAGGGGAGAATATTTTGATGATAAAAAATCTGTTGCAGGAGTTGGAAGCAGTGTATTGCAAACAACGCTTTCAGGTAATATCCATATCGGTGGTAATCTTACCATCATCCCTGAATTCCGTTTAGATAATGCAAAAGATAATATTTTCCTAACCAGTGACGGCAAAGGAACAAAAAGTGACGGAAGCTTTATTCTGGCAGCAACTTATAAATTCTAAAGGAATAAAATTCGGAACTTCAGTAATAGATCTGTTAGAGTTAAATATTGATTTGGATAATTTAAAATGAGATGTAAGATTTGTTTAAGTCATTTCACTTCTCACTTTTACTTTTCACAAAATTTGTAAATGGCGGAAGAAATAAGAAATAATGCCGAACACTTTTTAAACCTGATCCGCAAAAGCAGACGAGGCAAGTTTAAGATCTATATTGGCATGAGCGCAGGCGTAGGTAAAACCTATCGCATGCTGCAGGAAGCCGCTGCATTATTACGTAATGGGGTTGATGTGAAGATCGGTTATATTGAAACACACGGCAGGAAAGAAACACATGACCTGCTGGAAGGTTTACCCGTAATACCCAGAAGAAAATTATTTTATAAAGGAAAGGAACTGGAAGAACTGGATGTACAGGCTGTTTTAAATCTGCATCCCGAAGTGGTGATCGTTGATGAACTGGCCCACACCAATATTGAGGGAAGTAAAAATGAAAAACGCTGGCAGGATGTAATGGATATCCTGGATGCCGGCATTAATGTGATCAGTGCGGTAAATATTCAGCATATTGAAAGCCTGAATGAAGAAGTGAAAGCCATTACCGATGTAACAGTGGCAGAACGTATTCCCGACAGTGTTTTAAAACAGGCCGACGAAGTGGTAAATATTGATCTTACCGCTGATGAATTGGTAACAAGATTAAAAGAAGGCAAGATCTATTCTCCCGATAAGATTGAAATAGCATTGAAGAATTTTTTCCAAAGTGAAAAGATCTTACAGTTACGAGAACTCGCATTAAAAGAAGTGGCTTCACAGGTAGAAAGAAAAATTCAAACTGAATTACCTCGAAACACACATTTGAAACAGGAACGCTTTCTGGCCTGCATCAGCAGCAATCATGAGATCGCAAAAAAAGTGATCCGCAAAACGGCAAGACTATCCACTTACTATAATTCGAAATGGTATTTGCTGTATGTTCAAACCCCGAAAGAAGACGGAGATAAAATTGGCTTGGCCGCACAGCGTCACCTGATCAATAATTTTAAACTGGCAACCGAATTAGGTGCTGAAGTGATAAAAGTGAAAAGCAGCAAAATTGCCAAAGGAATACTGGAAGTGACTGAGCAAAAATCAATTACAACGATCTGTATCGGAAAACCACATCTGAACTTATTAAATGTAATTTTGAATACCGCCGTATTCAACCAACTGCTTAATAAATTATCAGCACTGGAGATCGATATTGTAATACTGTCATAATATGAAACTTCGATTAAAGACGAAATTGATTTTCGGATTAGGTTTTCTGTTCATTGTCATTTTATTATTTGGCATTCTGGGGATATTTTACGTGAACAAATTAAGCAGTGATACCAATAATATCATTAAGAACAATTATGAAACATTGGTATACAATAACAATATGCTGAAAGCTTTGGAAGAATTGCCTCAAAATAAAAAAGCGCTTAGCGACTTTGAAAGTAATTTGAAAAAACAGGAAACTAATATCACAGAACCCGGAGAAAATGAGGCAACAAATGATGTGAGAAAACATTTTGATGAAATAAAATCGAATCCCGAAAACCACGAAAATTATGTGCAGATAAGGCAAGCCATTCAGGTAATTAATGATCTAAATCAAAATGCGATCTTACGCAAGAATGCTGTGGCAGAAAAGACAGCAAGCGATGCCACATTTTGGCTAACCATTGTCTTTTCAGTTTTTTCATTGATTGCTTTCACTCTTGTATTTAATATCCCTGAAGTTATTGCAGCACCTGTAAGGGCTTTGTCAGAAGGCATTACAGCCATCTCCGATAAACGTTATGATAAAAGAATTTACCTGAATCAGGATGACGAATTCGGCGACCTCGCCAATGCCTTTAATATCATGGCTCAGAAATTAGATGAATATGAACATAGTAATCTCGCCAAGATAAAATTTGAAAAAAGCAGGATCGAGACCATTATCAATCAGATGAAAGACGGTATTATTGGATTGGATGAAAAGAAAAATATCTTATTCTTGAATGCTGTTGCGGAAAAGTTATTGGGTTTAAAAGAATCTGAGATCATCGGTAAATACACAGCAGATATTGCGTTGAAGAATGACCTGATGCGCACCCTTCTGCAAAACAAAAGCGAAAATGAATTAAAGATCTATGCCGATAAAAAGGAAAGCTATTTTAATAAAGATGTATTGGATGTTACGAATAACAATGAAGTGATCGGACAAGTGATCGTATTGCGTAATATCACCCCCTTTCATGAATTGAATGAAGCTAAGACTAATTTTATAGCTACCGTCTCGCACGAATTGAAAACGCCCATCTCTTCCATTAAAATGAGTGCTCAACTACTGGCCGACAGCAGGGTGAGTGCATTAAGTAATGATCAGAAAGAGCTGTTAAAAAGCATTACCGAAGACTCTGATCGCTTACTGAAAATAACGGGAGAACTTCTTAACATGACACAGGTAGAGACAGGCAACATTCAATTAAAGCTACAACCGATACAACCTGCCATCATTGTGGAACAGGCATTACAAGCCGTTCTGTTTCAGGCGCAGCAAAAGAATATCAGTATTCAGAAAAAGATTCAACAGCAATTATCAGCCGTACAGGCAGACCCGGAAAAAACTTCCTGGGTTTTAATAAATTTCCTCACCAATGCTGTGAAATATTCCCCGGAATCTTCCAGCATTGAACTCAGTGTATCACAAAAAGACAATAAGATCTCTTTTGCAGTGGCAGATCACGGGAAAGGAATTGAAGAAAAATATTTATCAAAAATATTTGACCGTTACTTTAAGGTCCCGGGCACTTACGACCGAAGCGGAACAGGATTAGGACTTGCCATTTCCAAAGAATTCATAGAAGCACAGGGTGGTATCATTCAGGTCCAAAGTGTACTGAACGAGGGTAGCATATTTACTTTCACATTAACTGCTGCTTAAGATCAGGTTTGCTGCACACGTCTCAACGGCAAATAACTTCTTGGTGTAATTAATAACGGAACTCTTTCGGTAAGTGTTACGGCATTGTCCAAACCAAATGCCTTCTGATCGGATTGAGCTAACTGCTTAATGGCAAAATAAGAATCCATGATAAAGCCTTCGCGTAATGTAAGTTCGTTTTCGATTGAAAGGAAGGTCTCAATGATCACATAAGTAATATCGGTATGGAAATCGTTTTGATCAAGGTTTTCATATTTATTCAGGAATTCGAGCTCTTTATTTTTCTTCATGTCCTGCATCACCATCTTAAACAGAAGGTTGATCCTTGGTTGCACACGGAAGCCCAATTTAAAATTCACGCGTACTACCTTATTATGCAATAATTCATTGATCGAATATTCCATTTCATATGGATTATCTGCCCGGTCGATATGCACAAACCAATATACATCCGCTCGTTTGGGTTTGCGGTTGATGATAGAATCAATAATTCTTTTTTCAATATCTCCGGGTATATCAGCCTTGGTTAAGTAAACCAAATGTGTGGCGTATTTGGGAACTTCCTTATCAGCACTTAGGTCAGTTAAAGCCGACAGATAATCCCTCATCTTCACAAAATACAGATAACGGTTGGTGATCTTTCTGGCCCTGTACCAAACGATCATGATGAACATCAATCCAAATTCAAAGAACAGGAACATCCAACGTTGTTTGATCTTGGCTACATTGGTAATAAAGAAAGAAACTTCAACGATCAGAAAAACACTCATAATTAGGAACACCAATATATTATTCCATTTTTTTACAAAATGCATGTACACATACATCAGCGTTGTTGTCATTAACATGGCAATTACAATAGAAAATCCATATGCAGCTTCCATGTGTTCACTTTTCTTAAAGTATAGCATCATACCCACACATCCGATCCATAAAATAAAATTCAGGCTGGGTATATAGATCTGTCCTTTTACATCTGTCGGAAATTTAATGGTCACCCTCGGCCAGAAATTCATACTGATGGCTTCACTGATGAGTGTAAAAGAACCGCTGATCAACGCCTGACTGGCAATAATAGTTGCGAATGTTGCGATCACAACGCCTACTAATAAAAACCAGTGTGGCATCAATTCATAAAATGGATTGATGTTCGCACCTAAAGTATCACTTCCCTGTGCCAATAGCCATGCGCCCTGACCCATATAATTAAATATCAAAGCGATCTTTACAAATATCCAGCTCATCTGAATATTCTTTCTTCCGCAATGTCCCAGATCACTATACAAAGCCTCAGCTCCCGTTGTACAGAGGAATACAGCACCTAATAACCAAAATCCGTGAGGATAATTAGTAAGTAATTCGAACCCATAATAAGGATTGATCGCTTTTAAAATACCCGGACTGTGAAAAATTTGTATAACGCCTAAAAGCATGATCATCGAAAACCAGATCAACATCATAGGCCCAAAAGAAAAACCAACGATCTTAGTACCGAATCGTTGGAAGAAAAATAATAATGAAATGATGCCGATCACAATTCCAATTGTCAAGGTATTGCCCGGCACAATGATATCTTCTAATCCATGAACCCCATTTAAACCTTCCACAGCAGATGCCACAGAAATGGGAGGTGTAATGATACCATCAGCCAGCAAAGTAGCAGCACCTATAATGGCAGGTATATATAACCACTTTGCATAACGGCGAACCAGGGCAAATAATGAAAAAATGCCCCCCTCACCCCTGTTATCGGCCCGAAGGGTAAGCAATACGTATTTAAAAGTTGTTTGCAAGGTCAGCGTCCAGATCACGCAGGAAATCCCTCCGTACACCAGTTCTTCTGTGATCTTCCTGTCGCCAATGATGGATTTAAAAACGTATAAAGGTGAGGTACCGATATCTCCGTAAATAATTCCCAGCGTTACTATTAATCCGGCTACAGTAAGTTTACTAATTTGAGTGGTTGGATGATTGGCAGTTTGCGACGCCATTGTTTTTTGGGGTTAAGGTTCAATTGAAGTATATACTTGACAATAGGTTTCGTTGATTTGATGCAGTAAACTGAAAAATTAAGTACAAATAGTTTTTTCAAACGTTTGCAATAATTATCAGGCCCTGTTTATGTAATTTCAAAGGAAGCAATACGATATGATTAATCCATCCTGTTCTCTATGCTCTACTGTTTCCGGTCAGGATGCAAATTTATAAGCCTTTTTCTATCATTAACAAAAATGATTCCCTTGGTAGACAAATTTAATAACTAACAAATGTTAGTGAGCGATTCCCTTTCAATGCTTCCTTCTACCTTACACCTTCTATCTTCTTCCTTCCCCCTCCCATTTCCCAAATTTAGCTTCCACGGCATGAAAGCGGTAATTGAATATCTTCTGTAATTGTGCTTTTACAAATAAAACATTCGCAATATCTCCAAAGAAGAGTAAACCTAATTTATAATGAACAATATCCGTCATTTCAACGCCGTTCTCTATAGTTTTAAAATGGTGCTGGTGATGCCACAAACTGTATGGGCCGTAACGTTGTTCATCAACAAAATAATTTCCCTCATCAACATGAGTGATCTCTGTCATCCAATACAATGGAATACCCAAAACTGGACTAACCTTATATTCTATGATCTGCCCCGCATACATGGTTTCGCCATGATGCTTACTGATGATATGGAAACCAAGTTCAGAAGGCGTGATATGTTTCAGATTATCGGGTTTACTGAAAAATTCCCACGCCTCTGTTAATGTAATGGGAATCCTTTGCATAGTTTTAATAGAATACACTTTACTCATGCCGATCTGTTTAAGTGATAAACAATTTTTTTTCTGATAAGTTGACAAAATAGTTTCTTTTGCAACAATTACCTTTAACAGATGGCAAGTAAGCAATTACAAAAGGAAAAATTCCAGGCTATTTATCAAAGCCTCAACGAACAACAGCGCATCGCTGTTGATACGATTGAAGGCCCTGTAATGGTGATTGCCGGACCGGGTACGGGCAAAACACAAATCCTGTCTGCACGCATTGGAAAGATCCTATTGGATACTGACACCGCTCCCGAAAATATATTATGCCTTACCTATACCGATGCAGGTGTGGTGGCCATGCGCAAAAGACTATTCAACTTTATTGGCAGCGATGCCTATAAAGTGAATATATATACATTCCACGCTTTTTGCAATGACGTGATCCAAGAAAATCTCTCTCTATTCGAAAAAACAGCACTCGACCCCATTTCCGAATTGGAACGGATCGATCTCTTTAAACAATTGATCGACGGTTTTACAAAAAACCATCCGCTGAAAAGATATAGGGGTGATGTTTATTTTGAGATCAATAACCTTAAAAACTTATTCAGCACTATGAAACGTGAAGGATATACGCCATCATTCATCAATCAAAAGATCGATGAATACCTGGCTGATCTTCCCCTTCGTGATGAATATGTTGCCAAACGTGCCACGAAAGAATTTAAAAAGGGAGACATACGTACCGATAAGATCGAAGAAGAAAAAGAAAAGATGGAAAAACTGCGGGCAGCAGTAAATGAATTCGATCATTTTCAGCAAATGATGCGAATCCGCAGCCGCTACGATTTTGATGACATGATCAACTGGGTGATCAGGGCATTTGAAGAAAATAAAAATCTGCTCACACGCTATCAGGAACAATTCTTATACATTTTGGTGGACGAATATCAGGATACCAGCGGTACGCAAAACCGATTGGTTGAGCTACTCATCAATTACTGGGATGTTCCCAATGTTTTTGTGGTGGGCGACGACGATCAAAGTATCTATCGTTTTCAGGGAGCCAATATTGAGAACATGATCAATTTTGCGAACAGCTATCAAAAAGATCTGTTGACCATCGTTCTTACCAATAATTATCGCAGCACTCAACCCATATTGGATATTTCAAAGACCATCATAGATAAAAACGAAGACCGATTGGTGACTCGATTAGATGGACTAAGTAAAGAGTTAGTCTCTTCTAATCGACTAATCAATCAATCTACGAATAAACCGATTCTAAAAGAATACGAGACACAGCACCAGGAAATGATAGATGTTGTATTGCAGATAGAAAAATTATTGCAACAAAATATTGTACCGGGAAAGATCGGCATCATTTATAAAGAGAATAAATATGGTGAAGAATTAACCCAGTATTTTAAACTGAAAAAATTACCTGTCTTCAGCAAAAGAAGTCTGAATATTTTGGATATTCCATTGGCACAAAAGATCTTATTGGTTTTGAAATATCTGGCGGCAGAACATGATATACCCTATGGCGGAGATGAAATGCTTTTCGAGATCCTGCACTTCGACTGGTTTGGCATTCCTCCTATTGAGATCGCTAAACTAACGGTAGAAGTTGCCAATAAAAAATTCGGTGAGAACAAGATCTCTTTGCGCCAGTTGGTTCAACAAACCATCAACGCTCCTGTAAAAGACCTGTTCAGTCAGGGTCCGAATGAAGGTTTAAAAAAAGCGGGAACCGTTATTGAAAAACTGATCGCCGATACCCCCAATTCCACACTGCAGACCTTGTTTGAAAACATCATCCGTGAAGCGGGAGTACTGAACTTCATCATGCAAAATGCCGATAAACACTGGCTACTGCAGGTATTGAGCGGCTTATTTGATTTTGTAAAAGAAGAAACCAGACGCAACCCTTCCATGCAATTGCAGGGACTGATCAATATCATTGAACTGATGGAGAAAGAGGATATCGCATTACCCCTGATCCAAATAAGTGGCAGCGAAAAAGGGATCAATCTTTTAACTGCCCATGGCAGTAAAGGACTGGAATTTGAATACGTTTTCTTTGTGGGTTGCAATGCCTATAATTGGGAAAAGAAAAGAAAACCGGGTGGCGGTTATTCTTTCCCGGATACCATGTTCACTTCTGCTGCCAAACACAGTGACGCCGAAGAATTACGTCGTTTATTTTATGTAGCCTTAACGCGAGCAGAACAACATTTGCAGATCTCGTACAGCCGTTTTAAAAATGACGGAAAAGAAATAGAAGCTTCCATGTTCATTGCTGAGATCCAGGAACAACATGCAATTGCAGTAGAGAAAGTATTTGTTGATGCAACAGTGCTGGCTGATTTTCAGATACTGCAGTTCGCTGAAAATATTGCCCCTGAAATTGAGAAGGCCGAAGGGGATCTCATCAATGGCATTCTCGAAAAATTTGTGATGAATGTAACGGCATTGAATAATTATTTAAAATGCCCCTTACAGTTTTATTATAATAACCTGATCCGTGTTCCTTCCGGAAAATCTGAAGCAACGGAGTTTGGATCGGCCGTGCATTTTGCATTGGAGCGTTTATTTAAGAAGATGCAGGAGAATAATAACCGCTTCCCTTCCAAGGAAGAATTTATCAAAGACTTTCAATGGTACATGCAAAGGCATCGTGAAAATTTTACTAAAGAACAATTTGCAAGGAGGATGGAATACGGTCATGAAGTGTTGCAGAATTATTATGATGCCAATATTCATTCCTTCAACAAAGTGGTAACGGTTGAAAGAACCATCAGGAATGTAGTGCTGAAAAATGTTCCGCTGAAAGGAAAATTGGATAAAATAGAATTCGATGGCAAGAATGCCAATGTGGTAGATTATAAAACAGGCGATATTGATAAGGCAAAAGACAAGTTAAAACCGCCGCATGAAAAAGATCACAATGGTGGTGATTACTGGCGGCAGGCGGTATTCTATAAAATTCTGGTGGACAACTATGAGCAAAAGGACTGGAAAGTGATCAGCACCGAATTTGATTTTATTGAGCCCGATAAAAAGAAGAATTACCGCAAAGAAAAATTGGTGATCAGTCCGGAAGATATGACAACAGTGACCGAGCAGATCACAACCGTATGGCAAAAGATCCAAAACAAAGAATTTTATACCGGCTGCGGAAAACCCGATTGTCATTGGTGTAATTTTGTAAAGACCAATAATATGGCTGTTGCATTGCACGATTTAAACGAAGAAGAGGAATAAATGACAGTTCCGGAGCTAAATTAACATGAATCATATAAGACTTATACAAGGCTTATCCTAGGCTTATATAAGGCTTATCTAAGGCTTATCTAAGGCTTAAGCGCCAAGTTGTCAGAGATTTATATGATCCTTAGGATTTGATTAGCCGGAAAGCATTTATGTTTGTACCCTTAGTTTTAAAAATTAAATATGAGCAAACTGTTTCGATATTTATCCGCTCTCTTACTGATCGTTTATTTAACACATATTCAAACAGGTTGTGCCAATATCATTCCGCCCGGAGGCGGACCAAGGGATACCATTCCGCCAAAGCTGGTTTCTGCTTTGCCCAAAGACAGTGCAAAAAACGTGACCCTTAATAAGATCACGCTGACCTTTGATGAGTTTGTTGAAGTAAAAGATGCCCAAACCAATTTAATTGTATCTCCTGTTCCAAAAAATATGCCGCTTGTAGATTATAAGCTAAGAAATGTGACCATTAAATTGAAGGATTCGCTGGAACCGAATACTACTTATACTTTTGATTTTGGCAATTCCCTCAAAGATGTAAATGAAGGGAATGTGGCGAAGAACTTTAGCTATGTTTTTTCTACCGGCAAAACAGTAGATCAAAATACTTTTTCCGGAAAAGTATTTCTTGCAGAAACCGGAAAGGTAGATACTACACTTATCGTGTTACTGCATAGAAACCTGAATGACACTGCTATCTATAAGAATCGGCCGCGTTATTACACAAGATTAGACGGCAAAGGAAATTTCATGTTCAGGAATTTACCGGAAGGAACTTTTTCTGCTTTTGTTTTGCCTAATGAATACAATAAAAAATATGACGACAGCACCAAATTATTTGCTTTCGCAGATTCTTTGATTATCATAAATAAGAATACTAAGCCGGTTACTTTTTATGCTTATGAAGAAGTAAAAAGAAAGGTTGAGGCAAAAGCTGCTCCTGCCGAGAAGGCAAATCCAAATTCCAAACCAAAAAAAGAAGATAACCGTTTGCGTTTTGGGCTATCCTTAGAAGGCGGTTTGCAGGACCTGCTGACACCGAGTATAGATCTACTATTCACAAGGAAATTGAAAATATTTGACAGCTCCAAAATAATTTTAACGGATACCAATTACAGGGTGCTTAAAAATTATACCGTAAAACTGGATACAGCTAAAACTAAAGTCAGCATTAATTACAACTGGAAAGCCGATACGCAATTTCGCCTGATTATTTTAAAAGATGCAGTAGCTGATACCGGTGCAGTGATGCTTTCAAAAACAGATACACTAAGGTTCGGAACAAAAAAAGAATCGGATTACGGAAGCTTAAGAATAAGATTTACCAATGCCGACCTTTCTAAAAATCCCGTGCTCCAGTTTATCCAGGCAGACAAGATCGTTGAATCCATTAAAATTACACAAAAGGAATTATTCCTCAAGCTATATAAGCCTGGAGATTATGACCTCCGCGTTTTATTTGACGCCAACAAGAACGGCATTTGGGATGCCGGCAATTATAAAAAGAGAAAACAACCTGAAATAGTTCAACTCATCAATAAAAAATTGAGTGTAAAGCCGGATTGGGATAATGAGATCGAAGTAAGTTTTTAATATTTTTAAATGATCCAGCCCATCGCTCTATACATTGTTTACCGGCACTTGTTATCTTTACAACATGCAACTTCCTTCATTACTTCTTGAAAATGCTGTGGCTCAATTTTCCAAATTGCCGGGTATTGGAAAAAAAACTGCACTAAGGCTAGTGTTGCATTTATTAAAACAGGATGTGAATGATGTGCAGCATTTTGGTGAAACCATTGCCAGGATGAGAAGAGATATAAAATTTTGTCAGCGCTGCCACAATATCAGCGATGGAGATATCTGCAGCATTTGCAGTAATTCGGTACGTAAACAAAATATGATCTGTGTGGTTGAAACCATTAGGGATGTGATTGCCATTGAAAGCACGCAGCAATACAATGGAACCTATCATGTGTTGGGTGGCATCATTTCTCCATTAGATGGCATCGGCCCCGATCAACTGACCATTGAATCACTTGTTCACCGTATTGAAAAAGAACAAACCGAAGAGTTGATATTTGCGCTTAGTCCCAATATTCAGGGCGATACAACTATTTACTATATTCAAAAAAAGATAACACACTTCACTTGTCGCGTTACTACCATTGCAAGAGGCATCGCATTCGGAGGCGAATTGGAATATGCCGATGAAATGACACTCGCAAGAAGTTTGGCCAACCGTTTGCCCGTTCAACAGTATGTAAAATAGTTTTTTCGTTTCTGATAAATTTTTGAAAGCATCCTTTCTGCAACACCAACGCAAAACGGCTTAGTTTTGCAAAAAAAAATCAGCTCATGTTCTTTAAACTGCTCAAAGATTTACCTTGGATGTTTGCCATTGCATTTATTATATGGCTGATCGTTGCCTTCACCCTCTGGCAAAAGTTCATTTCAAAAAACAATGCCAGCTTTTATCAGAAGAATAAAAACATCGTTCTTGCTGTTTTAATGGCCATCTCATTGACCGCTGTTGATATCTGGTATTTTGTAGAATATATTCCTACTCATTTCAGAAGAGATATCAGCAAGGAACAATCAATTGCATTATCTGCGACAGACATCGTTAAAGAGTTTCAAAGCAACGAAAATGCAGCCTACAGCAAATACAATAACAAAGCGGTTGAATTGACCGGCGAGGTTGAGAAGGTTGATGAAGACAGCCTATCGGCAACTATTATTTTAAGATCAGATATTCCCGGCACTTCAATATCCTGCAGATTAAAAACAAAACAGGATGCCGTGATCGGATCAACTGTTTCCGTAAAAGGAATATTAACAGGTTTTATTGCAGATCAGGTACAGTTGAGTGAAGCGATCATTACCAATACCGCTGTGTCAGCACAAACAAAAATCGTTGTGCCGAAAGACAGTACTGCAACACCTCTCAAAGATTCAGCAAAGAATTCAGCAACTGCTGTTGAGAAAACAGTGACAGCAAAAATGTATAGTACCAATAAAGCCTCTATCCGTTTCTTTTCGCATACAACCGAAGAGGATATAGAAGCAACCAATAGTCAGGTGATCAGTAAACTAAATGCACAAACCGGACAGTTGAATTTTGCAGCACTCGTTAAAAGCTTTCATTTCGAGAATGAACTGATGCAGGACCATTTTAACGATAAAGATTATATGAACAGCGATGAATTCCCCAAAAGCGAATTCAAAGGCATCCTGAATAATATCAGTAAAATAGACCTCACAAAAGATGGAACCAATAAGATCAGTGCTACCGGCAACCTCTCCATTCATGGGATCACTCAAAAAGTTTTTGCATCCGGGGCAATAACTGTCGCCAAAGGAAAGATAAATTTGAAGAGTGTTTTCAAAATAAAAAGAGCCGATTATGGTATCACTACCAACGAAATCGCAGATGAACTTGAAATAACCGTTACCTGCCGGTACGATTAAGCGACCAATCTTTGGTAATTCAGGCTCCGCCTGCTATTTTTGCATATAGCAGGCGGATTTGTTTATTGTTCGGCCTGTCCAAAAAATTGAACTAATAAACGTTGCCGAAGTATCCAACATAATATACTCGCACAAACGTTTAAGTTCAGTCAATTAATTTTGTTGTCAGCGACAAAACGCAATTTAGCTTTTGTTGCACCGGATCCTTTCAGTGAAAGAATCGCACACTTCAAGGTTCAGAACAATACTCAACATTTTTTGGTGGTAAAAAATAGCCACTAATAACACGAATGTTCACAAATCAAATTTTATCATTCGTGACTTTCATGGCGAAAAAAAAGAATTGTTATGAGCATCAGAAAAGAACTGGAAAAAAGAATATTGATCATTGATGGTGCGATGGGCACCATGATCCAGCGGCATAAACTGCAGGAAGCAGATTATCGCGGCGAACGTTTTAAAGACTGGCATAGCGATGTAAAAGGAAACAATGATCTTCTGAGCATTACGCAGCCCAATATAATCATAGGCATTCATAAATTATATTTAGAAGCCGGTGCCGATATCATTGAAACAAATACATTCAGCAGTACTGTTATTGCCCAAACTGATTATGACATGCAATCACTGGCTTATGAATTAAATGTCGCTTCTGCCAAATGTGCCAGAACAGCTGCAGATACATATACTGCAACGAACCCTTCGAAACCACGTTATGTTGCGGGAGCTATTGGCCCGTTGAATAAAACATTGAGCCTGTCACCCGATGTAAATAATCCGGGCTATCGTGCTGTAACATTTGACGAAGTGGTGGATGCTTATTATACACAGATCAGTGGATTAGTAGATGGCGGTGTAGATATATTATTAGTCGAAACTATTTTCGACACACTCAATGCAAAAGCGGCCATCTTCGCAATTAAAAAATATTTCAAGGAAACAGAGAAAGAAGAATTGCCCATCATGATCAGTGGTACGATCACTGATGCAAGCGGAAGAACATTGAGCGGACAAACACTGGAAGCATTTTATACTTCCGTAATGCATGCTAAACCTTTAAGTGTTGGATTGAATTGTGCTTTGGGCGCAGCAGAAATGAGGGCACATATTGAAGAGCTGTCTCAAATTGCCGCATGTTATACTTCGGCTTATCCCAATGCGGGATTGCCCAATGCCATGGGAGAATATGATGAACAGCCACATCAAACGGCACATTTTATTGAAGAGTGGGCAAAAGAAGGTTTTGTAAATATTGTGGGCGGATGCTGCGGTACAACACCAGATCATATCAAACATATTGCAGAGCACGTGAAAAATATTCAACCAAGACCTTTGCCTGTTTTAGAAACCGAATTGGCATAAATAATTAAAAAAGAAATGAGCACTATCAATACTATCAAACCTTATTTACGTTTATCTGGACTTGAGCCTTTGATCATTCGCCCTGAAACAAATTTTGTGAATGTTGGTGAAAGAACCAATGTAACAGGTTCAAAAAAGTTTGCCCGTCTTATCCGTGAGAATAAATATGAAGAAGCATTATCTGTTGCTAGGCAGCAGGTAGAAAGTGGTGCACAGGTCTTGGATGTGAATATGGATGATGCACTGCTGGATGGTATTCAGGCAATGACAACTTATCTCAATTTGTTACAGGCAGAGCCTGATATTGCTAAGATCCCGATCATGATTGACTCTTCGAAGTTCTCTATCATAGAAGCCGGATTAAAATGTGTACAGGGAAGATGTATCGTGAATTCCATCTCCATGAAAGAAGGAGAAGAAAAATTCATTGAACAGGCATTTATCTGCAAAGCATTTGGTGCAGCAGTAATTGTAATGGCTTTTGATGAAGCAGGCCAAGCCGATACAAAAGAACGTAAAATAGAAATCTGTCACCGTGCCTATAAAATATTGACCGAGCAGGTTGGTTATGATCCCCAGGATATCATCTTTGATCCCAACATTTTTGCAGTAGCAACCGGTATTGAAGAGCATAATAATTATGCTGTTGATTTTATTGAAGCCACCAGAGAGATCAAACTTTTAATGCCATTGACCAAAGTGAGTGGCGGTGTTTCAAACGTTTCATTCTCCTTTCGTGGCAATGATCATGTTCGCGAAGCGATTCATTCCGTATTCTTATTCCATGCAATCAAGGCAGGAATGGATATGGGTATAGTAAATGCCGGGCAGCTGGTAGTATATGATGAGATCGAACCAACACTTCGTCAGTTATGTGAAGATGTTTTGCTGAACAGGAATAATGATAACAACGAAGCAACTGAAAAGTTAATTGCCCATGCAGAAACCGTAAAAGCAAAAGGCAAAGTAGAAATCAAAGATGAAGCATGGCGCAACAGTACTGTTGAAGAACGTTTGAAACATTCCTTGGTGAATGGCATTACAGATTATATTGAATCGGATACAGAAGAAGCCAGACAAAAATATCCAAAACCATTAGACGTGATTGAAGGTCCGTTAATGGACGGAATGAATGTAGTGGGTGATTTGTTTGGTGCAGGAAAAATGTTTTTACCACAAGTGGTTAAAAGTGCAAGAGTGATGAAAAAAAGTGTGGCAGTATTAACACCATTCATAGAACAGGAAAAAGAAGACAGAAAACAAGCGCATATTAAAGCCGGCACAGTGAATGAGGAAACTGCCGGTGCTGCAAAGATCTTATTGGCAACCGTAAAAGGCGATGTGCATGATATCGGTAAGAATATAGTTGGAGTTGTATTAGGTTGTAACGGTTATGATATTGTTGATCTGGGTGTGATGGTCCCTGCAGACAAGATTTTGGATGCCGCGATCAAAGAAAATGCCGATATCATTGGATTGAGTGGATTGATCACTCCTTCCCTGGATGAAATGGTACATATTGCTCGCGAAATGAAACGCAGGGGAATGAAACAACCCTTGCTGATCGGTGGCGCAACCACTTCACGCATTCACACTGCCGTAAGAATTGCTCCCGAATATGACAATGGTATTGTGCATGTGCTGGATGCATCCAGAAGTGTTACCGTTGCAGGTTCTTTATTGAATAAAGAATTGAAAGAAGATTTTCTGAAAAGCATCAATACAGAATACATTAAACTAAAAGAGAACTTCGATAATAAAAAAGTCGTCAAGAATTATTTGCCCTACGAAGAAGCAAAGAAAAACAAGGTAAAAATTGATTGGAGTAACTATGCTCCTGTTGTACCTACATTCATGGGAACTAAAGTGTTTGATCATTTTGACCTGAATAAACTAAGACCATTCATCGACTGGAAGCCTTTCTTTATTGCCTGGGAAATGCATGGCAATTTCCCTGAAATATTGACCGATAATATTGTTGGCAAAGAAGCCACTAAACTATACAACGATGCAAATGCATTACTGGATAAGATCATCCAGGAAAAGTGGTTAACAGCTAAAGGAAGCATTGGTTTCTGGGAAGCAGCAAGTGATGGAGATGAGGTGAAATTGAAAAAGGAAAATGTAACATTGAATTTTCTTCGCCAGCAAATTCAAAAGGGAAAAGAACAGCCGAATATCAGTTTAGCTGATTTTATTAAACCTGCTGCCATTCCCGACTCCCGACTATCGGCTCCCGACTATATCGGCGCTTTTGCTGTAACTATTCACGGTATTGAACCGCATATCAAATCATTCGAAGCCAATCATGATGATTATAATAAGATCATGTTGCAGGCATTGGCTGATCGTTTGGCGGAAGCCTTTGCGGAAGCATTGCATCAAAAAACAAGAAAAGAATTTTGGGGCTATATGAAGGAGGAGCAATTAAGTAATGAAGACCTCATTCACGAAAAATATCAGGGTATTCGTCCGGCACCTGGTTATCCCGCTTGTCCCGATCATACAGAAAAATATAAGTTATTCGAATTGCTGAATGCCACTGAAACCATTGGGATCACACTAACTGAAAGTCTGGCCATGTATCCTGCATCCTCTGTTTGCGGCTGGTATTTTTCTCATCCGCAAAGCCAGTATTTTGGTGTGGGGAAAATCTCAAAAGATCAATTGGAAGACTATGCCAAACGTAAAGGAATGAGATATGATGAAATGGAAAGATGGTTGAGGCAGAATTTGGAATAAAGATCAAGCGAATAGTATTTATTGTTCCGGGGGATTCTCACCAAAAATATAAAAGTCGTCACCGGTGATTCCGTATCGTTTATGCTTGTCTTCTTGCATCATATCAGTTAAATACACGAACTGACCATATGTGCTTTCTTTTGGGAAACGAACATGAATAACTGAAGTAGTATCATAAGTATATTCTAAGCGCCTTGCTTCCTGCCTGATAAACTCAAAGCGTTTTTTATCCTCATCAGGATTTCCTTGTAATTCAACAAGAATGATCTTTTTATGTCTGATCTCATCTAACAATGATTGAGTACTATACTTTCTATATCCAATATCTGTTGGCAAAAACAGACGCAATGCAGTACTTTCTTTAGCGATCAAAATTTTTTGCTGATGAGTTGACTTATATAGGTAAACAACTACCGAAATTACAAGTGCAGTTAGGAATAATATCGAAGCGTATCCAGACTTTTTGAAGGCAATCATGTCAATTAGATTCAAAAGGGAAACTATTCCATAAAAGTTTCATGATTTTTTCAATAATATTCCATAAAGCTGAATTGGCGACGCGACCATGTCGCATTTTTATTGAATCCCCTGCAACACAATCACCTCTTTTCAAATAACCACCATAATCTTTTTCTTCGTTTGATCGTATAATTCTTCTTTACATAGGTATGTATATGATGCATGGCACTGTCATAGTCATCGGTCAACAGAACAAGATCAAGGTCTTCTTTTTTGATAGTTCCCTTATGCGCCATCAGATGCAGGTAATCAACCAATGGCTGATAATATTTGATGCCGAACAAGACAATTGGAAATTGTTCAATGCTTTTAGTTTGTACCAGTGTGAGAGTCTCAAAGAATTCATCCATAGTGCCGAAACCACCCGGCAATATGATAAAAGCGTAAGAATATTTTACAAGTACTACTTTACGGCTGAAGAAATGGTCGAAAGTAATGGTTGCATTTACATAAGGATTGGGCATTTGCTCGTAAGGCAGTTTAATATTGCAACCCACAGAATCTCCCCCATTCTCAAAAGCGCCTCTATTGGCCGCCTCCATCACACCGGGCCCTCCTCCGGTTAATGTAGTAAACCCCAATGCTGCGATACGTTTCCCAAATTCTCTGGCAGCTATATAATAAGGGTGTGCTTCATCAAATCTTGCACTGCCAAAAACGGTGATGCATGGCCCCACGAAGTGTAAAGTCCTGAATGCATAAATAAACTCTTTGAATACGCGCCAGGCAAACCCCAGTTCATAAATACGCGGTTTGGGTCCGTCGAGATAAACGGGCAGCTTTGCCGGAATGATCCTTTCAATACTTTCCTTTTTCATTCTTTCCATTCAATCACTAAAAATACTTAAAATATAAGACTCAAAATTTTTGGAGTGGATTTACTGCAATACTTTTGCCCACAATTAATCCTTATAAAGAAATTTTTACAATGAAGAAAAGAAATGTCGTATTGATCCTGTTTTCAGCATTATTGTTGTTGACCAATTTTTCTGCAGAAGCACAAACCAAGAAGAAAAAAGATAAAAAGGGGGAGTTCTATTTTTCATGGGGTTATAATAAAGAATGGTATACGCATAGTACTGTGCATGTAACACAGGCTGCCCTCGGTAATGCATATACGATTAATAACATCACAGCTCATGATCATATCGGCTGGAATGAGGGTTTATTCAGTATTCCAATATCTGTCCCGCAATACAATTACCGAATTGGTTTTTTAATTAACAGAAAGAAAAATTTATTTTTCGAAATCAATTTCGATCATACTAAATATATCATTGCAGATCAAAATGCACACATTACAGGTACGCTTAATAATAAACAAACTGACACTACGGTACATTTCAGCGATAATAATACTGCAAACAGCTCTTCTACATTTTATTATTATTTAAACAATGGAGCTAATTTTTTATTGTTCAATTTGGTTAAACGCTGGCCTCTGCATGAATCAAGCTCTCATAATTTTAAATTAGATGGTTTTGGTAAAGCAGGTATCGGCCCGTTAGTTCCGCACGTAGAAAATATGTTGTTTGGTGTAAAGAACGATCCGCATTTTCAAATCGGCGGTTGGAATATAGGCGCAGAAGCCGCATTGCGCGCCACTTTCTATAAAACAGTTTATTTAGAGTTTGCAAATAAATTAGATTATGCACGGTACAGCGGACTTGGCATCAATCAGGGAACAATGCACCAGGCATTCGGCACTTATGAATTAATTTTAAATTTAGGTGTCACTTTTTAAGTATTAATATTTATTTCCGCCTTTGTGTAAGTCTGATGCTTTTCTTGTGTCGCACACTTGTACTGTATATCTTTATGCAGCAAGACAACTGCAATAAATTTCATCAATATAAAATTGACAACCAATGCGCATTATCTCATACAACACGAACGGCATCAGGGCTGCCATTAAAAAAGGTTTATTGGAATGGTTGCAAACGAATCCTGCTGATATTATTTGTATTCAGGAAACGAAGGCTTCAAAAGATGATGTGGATGTAAAAAGTATTGAGGCTTTAGGTTTTGAAACCTATTGGTTCTCTGCTCAAAAAAAAGGATATAGCGGCGTAGCCGTTTTTACCAAAATAAAACCAGACAATGTTGAATACGGTCACAAAAAAGAACAAAGCGATTTTGAAGGACGCGTGATAAGATTAGACTTTGGAAAAATTACTTTAATCAATGCTTATTTTCCGTCTGGCACAAGCGGTGATGAAAGGCAGACTTACAAATACTTTTGGCTGAAAGAATTTCATGATTATTTGAAAGATCTCAGAAAAACAAGGCCGCAGCTCATTATCACCGGCGATTATAATATTGCTCATACAGAAATTGATATTCATGATCCAAAAGGGAATAAAAATTCATCCGGCTTTTTACCGGAAGAAAGAGAATGGATGACTGCATTTTTAGCAGATGGGTTCATTGATACTTTCCGTTTCATCAACCCCGAAGCAAAAGGGGCTTACAGTTGGTGGAGCCAGCGTTTTCCAACTGTTCGTCTGCAAAACAAGGGCTGGAGGATCGATTATATCAGCATAACAGACAATTTAAAGGACAAACTGAAGGATGCAAAGATCTTTCCTGATGTAAAACAGAGCGATCATTGCCCTATTTACGCTGAATTAAAATGATAAACATGCTCATTTACAATGTAACAACAAAAGTGGAACTAAGTATTCACCAATCCTGGGTGGAATGGATGAAAAACAAGCATATTCCCCAGGTCATGAACTCCGGATGTTTTGCTAAGTTTCAGTTTGTACAGGTATTGGAAACAGATGAAAGCGATGGATTTACTTATGCTGTCCAATATTATGCCGACAATAATAAGGATTATCAAAGATACATTGACCAATTTGCACCTGCATTAAGACTGGATGCAATGAATACCTGGGGAAATAAATTCGCCGGATTTCGCTCATTAATGCAGGTTGTGCATTAAGTGTGGAAACATTTAAAACTAAATTTTGTCAATCACAAATCTTCACTATATTTCTTTCAAACCCTTACCCGAAGCGGATTCTAGAAGAAGAACGTTAAAACTCTTTGCCAGATTGATTTTCAGGGGAATACGATTTTAACCTCATCATTTTATTTTGAAGCAAAAATCTTAAAACCCTTTATTCATAAGGCTTTTAGGCTTAGAAAATAATTTGTGAAAAATTAAAAAAAGTTTTGTTTAATCATAAAAGCAGATAAATTTGTTACTCGTTAAATAACTAATCAAACACACAATTATGAACAAAGCCGAATTGATTGCGAAACTCGCCGAAGATGCTGGTGTTACAAAAACACAGGCAAATGCTGCATTAGATTCTTTTGTAGAAGCAGTTACTAAAACTTTAAAAGGTGGTGGTAAAGTTACCTTAGTTGGTTTTGGTACTTTCTCAGTATCTAAACGTGCTGCTCGCGTTGGCCGTAACCCGCAAACTGGTGCTGCTATTAAAATTAAAGCTAAGAAAGTTGCTCGTTTTAAAGCAGGTAAAGAATTAAGCGGAAAACTCTAATTCTTGCCAAAAAATAAAAAAGTCCTGCCATTTGGCAGGACTTTTTTATTTTTGACGCTCACAACAGTAAAATCAAAAAAATAATATCATGGGTAGAGGCGACAAAAAAACCGCAAAAGGAAAACGTTTTAAAGGTTCATTTGGCAAAAGCAGACCGCATACAAATGCTGCTGCACCAAAGAAACCGGTTGTAAAAGCTTCTTAATTAATCAAGAAGCATAAGATATTTAAACAGTCCTGAATTTTTTCGGGACTGTTTTTTATTTGTATAAATGAGATGAAAATAACTATGTTACAACTGAAACTAACTTATTGTTTACATGTTTTAATTGTAAAGTTTAACCCCGGTTTAAGAATATCTCCCATAGGATTAGGTAGAAATGAAGGCTCTCCTGAGGTTAAAAGCTTATTAAATCCCTCGTGTTTATTCACACAACTGAACATGCCAATTGACAGCATATTTTGAAACATCCATTTATTTCTCTCCTTCTGTGTTTTAATTTGATAATATTCTTTTTCTAAATTACTGGGATACAAAAATTGAATCCCAATAACAACACCATTGTCATCAAAATAAATACTCTTGTCGGGAATATTTATGCTATTCCAACCACGTTTATAAGCTTTAATAATAATATTTGTGTCAGTTAACTCTTTTCCAGGTCTTTGATTTTTCTCATCCCACATATACCAATGAATTCGCAAAAGAATATCAAAATTTTCAGGAATTAAAGGGAAGATGTTTACATGAAATTTAATTTTGGAAATAAATCCTGTTGAGCTTTTTTCATTTTTATATTTACCAATAAAAACTGTTCGTGAATATGGTCCTGCAGAAAAATGATTTCCCAGTTTCATTTTAAGATCAGTTTCGATTTCTCATTCCTCGTATTGGCTACAATTTGAAATAATTACTTCTTGCAATGAATTACTTGATTTATGCAGAAAAAACATTCTACCTTCTATTATTTCTTGAGTTGAAATTATCAATGCAGAATATCCAATGAATTCAATTTTAACGTTGTCCTTCTCATTTAAAATCTCAGTTCGAACAAAAAAGTTTCCTGCACTATCACTGAAGGTAATAGCCGGTTGTTTGCCATAATAAATTGTTGCATAATAAAGTGGTTGCTTTGTTTCAGCATCTTGCAGCTTGCAACTAATGAATTGAGAAAAACTGGCTATTGGGGAAAGAGAAAGCCATATAGCTAAAAGGTTTTTCATATTTTAAAAATAAAAATTTTTTAAATATGAAAAATGGGAGCCTCCTAAAATTTAGATTTCATTAACTATTCAGCCAGTTTGGGGTCCTTGATTTCACCTCCTCGAATTTTGCATCATAATCTTCTCGGATGGTTTTCATCCATCTGTCCCACCACAAGAAATACAAACTGTAATTGCCTTTAAAATATTGGTGATGCTGATTATGATTAACCGAAGTATTGATCCATTTACCCAGCCAATGCTTATTGAAATTCTTTGGATACAATTCCCAACCAAGATGGCCGTAAACATTGTATATGATCATGAATAAAAAGAAAATGAAGAGATGAAAAAAATGTATGGGCATGATCAATACAAAAACAACGAATATACCTGCTTCCACAACTGCTTCTGTAGGATAAAATGCATAAGCCGCCCATGGGGAAGGATTCACAGATTTGTGATGCAGCAAATGAAAAGCCTTAAATAATTTGGGGTGATGCATCAAACGATGCGTCCAGTAAAAATAGGTGTCATGAAGTATCAACATGATCGGAAATGCCAACCAGAACCAAAGCATACTATGCCGGTGAATGTCTGAATAGTACTGCGTGTATTGTTTAAATGAAGTACCTAGGATGAATGCAGGCACCAATGCGAAAATGACCATTGTAAGCAAAGAATAAAATATTTCTCTTTGATAATTTTGATTATCGGGGAAACGTAACTGTATTTTTTTGAAACTGATCTTTTTTCTTAACAGCACATACCAGATCAACCAGACTATTCCGGCAAAAATGAAATAGCGGATTGAAATGATTTTCAAAGTTCTGCTGAAATGTTCCCAAAATGAATTCATCATGCTTATTCAATTTCAATTAAGTTCATGCATTCTCCCCCACCAATAAAACCTGCCATGCATCATTCACTTTTTCATTGTCCAACAATTCCTTTGCATAAATGTGTAACTCTTTTTCCATTTCCAGGGGATTTACAGAAAAATATTGAACAATATTTTTAAGACGCTCATTGTCAAATGCAGGATTCACAATGGGCAAATCATGAACATTGGCCAATTGTCCAAGATTATTTCCTGTCAAGATACTACTGCTTCGAATGCTTTCGGGTAAAGCATCCATGCCAATGGCTATTTCACTATTTGGCTTTGCTACTTTGAATAAATTATTTTCATTTACAACAGCATACCAATCGCCCCCCATCCTTGCCACCTGATGAAATTTTTCCGGATCGATCATTGTTTGTTCATCATTCAAGATACTTTCATCCACATGCATGTACAATACTTCTGCAATGATCAATTGTCCCGCGCCAGCTTCATTGCCCAGGCTTTTTATTTCATTTACTTTGCATTCCAGTTTAACCTTCGCTTCTTTCACCATGGGTGGCTTGATGAGTGTTGAAGATTCTTTGGTAAATCCGGATTTTATAAATTCATCTACCTCTTTGGGGAATTCACAACTGCTTAAACTCATTTGCTGCACCATATCATAATCACAAATACTGATCGCGACTTCAGGCACTTCCATCACATTTAGTAAAGTATGTTTTAAACTTTTGTCTTTCGCTTTTATTGAAGGAGAAAAGATCACAATAGGCGGATTCGTAGAGAATAGATTAAAAAAACTGAAGGGACTTAAATTTACATTTCCGTCCTTATCAATTGTGCTTGCAAATGCAATTGGACGGGGAGCTATGGCATATTGCAGCCAAGCCTGCCTTTGCTGAATCTTTGCTGATTGAATATCAATGATCATGTTTTTACCGCTGAGCCGCAGAGAACAGTGAGATTTCGCAGAGTTTAAAACCCATTCACTTTTCTTCTGAACCCATCTTTTAAAAGTGGTACATTAAAATTTATTAAGTATCCTAATTTTTTATTGCAATTTTTAAATAAGTAATTAATTGAGCCTAGTGAATCGGGTGTAATTCATCAACAGATTTTATTTCTAAAATACTTTCATTTTCTTCAAGTATATCTATTCCATACACTTTTCCCAAATTCTTCTCTATTCATGTCTCTGCGGTGAAAAAACTACAGCCTCTTTTTCGCTAAAATAGAAAAATCACTTTCTTCTTTTACAATTGTATTTTTCAACTTCCCGATCCCTTCTATTTCCATCTCAACTATATCACCTTCCTGCAACCATTGTGGCTGATGATCGGGATTATTCAGTCTACCTGTTCCATTCAATTCCAAAAAACATCCCGTGCCAACTGTTCCGCTGCCGATCACATCACCCGGTTGTAAGGTTACACCATAAGCACATCTTTCAATGATCTCAGCAAATGTCCAGTCCATATCACTCAAATTCCCTTCACTTACTTGCACCCCATTCACCAGGCAATTCATTTTTAAATTCCAGTTCTTGCCAACATGATTTTCTTTTGCTGCCACTTCAAAACTTTCCAACTCATCCAGTGTAACCAAACAAGGACCTATTACTGTTGAAAAATCTTTTCCTTTTGCCGGCCCCAGATTCATTAACATTTCTTCGCCTTGCAATATCCTGGCACTCATATCATTCATGATCATTAATCCACCGATATAACTATCCGCTTCTTCCGCTATGATATTTCTGCCATGTTTACAGATCACTACAGCAGCTTCCAGTTCAAAATCCAATTTATTAAAATGGTCGGGCATGCATCTTATTTGACCCGGCCCTTGTACACAATGGTGATTGCTGAAGTAGAAAATGGGGAATTGGTCATACTCGGCGATCATTGGCTTTTCGTGGTTTCTTCGGGCAGCAGCCACATGTTGACGAAATGCATAAGCATCCCTTAAACTCGTTGGAAAGGGAACAGGTGCTAATAGGTCCACTTCATCTAAAGCAAGACCTTTTTCCCTGCTTACTTTCCCGTTTTTGATAGCTGCTTCAACCTGTTGGGCCATGGGGAACATATCTTCCCAATAATGCAAAAACATATTCATACTGTTGGGAAGATCCGGATGCAGTAGATCACAATCATACAAAACATCATCCACTAAAAATGCCAGTTGGTCGTGGCCTTCACGCAAATAAGAAACAAGCTTCATAATTTTAATTTTCTATGCCGAAATTATACTAAAAATCGGAGGACAACAGTAAAATGCTGAGTACCTTTAAAGGAGAATTGTTTGCGATGAGAAACATCTTTTCTTCTTTGATGGTTTTGCTCCTGCTTTCATTTACTACCGATGAAACAGTTCAGTCATGGATCCGTATCAATCAATTAGGTTATACAACAAAAGGAATAAAAGTTGCAGTTTGCTGCAGCAAAGAAGATCTTTTGATTTCCACTTTCGAATTGTTCGATTCAGCAACACACCAAATTGTTTATTCAAATACTGCAGGTAAGGCTTTTGGTGCATATGGCCCTTTCAAACAAACTTTCCGTTTAAATTTCTCCTCATTTACAAAACCGGGTAAATATTTTATAAAAGCAGGTCGTACTATCTCACCCTTTCTTACAATTGATGATAATATATATAATGGAACGGCAGATTTTTGTTTACAATACATGCGGCAGCAAAGAAGCGGTTTCAATCCGTTTTTGAAAGACAGTTGTCACACGCATGATGGGTATATCTTGTACGGCACCTCAGCCGGGATTAAAGACAGTACTCATATAGATGCTACAGGTGGTTGGCATGATGCAAGTGATTATTTGCAATACAGTTCCACATCTGCCAATGCAACCTATCATTTGCTGATGGCCTACAGAGATTTTCCAAAATTGTTTACTGATGAGAAACAAAGCAATGGCCTGGATGGGAAGAATGGCAGGACTGATATTTTAGATGAAGCAAAATGGGGACTGGATTGGCTATTGAAAATGCATCCGAAAAAGAATCTTTTATTCAACCAACTGGGAGATGATCGTGATCATAGAGGCATGCGAATTCCCAAAGAAGACAATTATTATGGCAAGGGGTTTGAACGCCCTCTTTATCTAATTACCGGAGAACCGCAACAACGTGGCAAGTTCTTGAATAATACAACCGGTACAAGCTCTACAGCAGCGAAATTTACAAGCGCATTTGCATTGGGCTATTCTGTGTTTAATAAACTGGATATTGAATTTGCCGATCTATTAAGGGCGAAAGCATTTACTGCTTATGCATTCGCGAATAAAAAACCAGGTGTTTCTCAAACCGTTTCTGTTGTTTCGCCTTATATCTATGAAGAAGAAGACTGGGAAGATGATATGGGTTTGGCCGCAACAGAATTATATAAATTAACAAGGGACAAGAAATACAAGGATGCGGCATATAGCTTTTTAGATAGTGCTTATCATCAAACATGGCTGGGAAGAGATACACTTAAACATTATCAGTATTATCCGTTCATCCATATCGGTGTAAATGAACTGGCAAAAGCTTCCGCTAATACTGATGACGCAGCAGAATTGATTTTAAGTTACAAAGACGGCATCATAAGTGTTTGGCAAAAAGCCAAACACAATGCATTCTATCGCGGCATTCCTTTTACCTGGTGCAGTAATAATTTAACTACTGCATTTGCAACAGAATGTTATTGGTATCGCCATTATCAAAAAGATGATAGCTATGCTGAATTAGAGCAAGCCAATATCGATTGGCTCTTCGGCTGTAATCCCTGGGGTATATGCATGGTATACGGTTTACCTGCATGGGGAGATACGCCTGTTGATCCGCATTCTGCCTTCACACATTTAAAAAATTATCCGATCAATGGCGGATTGGTAGATGGCCCTGTATATACTTCTATTTATAATAATTTGATTGGAATAAAACTCACTCATGAGGATGCTTACAAAGATTTTCAAAGTGATATGGCCGTTTACCATGATGATTATGGCGATTACAGTACGAATGAACCAACCATGGATGGTACAGCCAACTTAATTTATTTATTAGCAGCAAAAGAAGCCGAAAGTAAAGACCTTATCACTCAACCAGAGATGGTTCTTGCAAAAGAAAATATTACATGCTCTCATGGCGCGATGATCAGAGGCGACAGTACCAAAAAAGAAATTGCATTGGTTTTTACTGCAGACGAATTTGGTGAAGGTCTTCCTATTATTGCCAAAACATTGAAGCAGCAAGACATTTCGGGCTCCTTCTTTTTTACCGGTAGACTTTATAACGATCCCAAGAATACAACGAACATAAAAATATTAGATGAGAATTTTTATTATTTAGGCGCACATTCCAACGATCATTTACTGTATTGCGACTGGAACAAGCGCGATAGTACATTGATCAGTAGAGGAACTTTTGTGCATGATTTTAATTTGAATGAACTGGCCATGGAACAATTGGATGTGTATGATCCCGAAAGGAGATTATTCATACCTCCCTACGAATGGTGGAATGATGATATTGCCAAATGGTGCAATGAGATCGGGCTTTCCTTATTCAATTTTACACCCGGTTCTGCCACTAACGCAGATTATACTTATCCTGAAATGGGTAAATCATATAAAAGCAGTGAGGAACTATTGGATCATATTAAACAATTATCAAAAAAATCAAACGGCCTTAATGGTTATATTTTATTGATTCATGCAGGAACAGATCCGAGAAGAACAGATAAATTATACAATCGGTTGAATGAAATGATCGACTTTTTGAAAAAAGAAGGTTACAGTTTTAAAAGAATTGATGATCTGCTGAATTAAGTTACCATTTATCTTCCTCGGCAATATCATCCTGTTGTTTGAATTGTTTTTTAAATTCTTCTTTTTGAATTTGACGCTGAATGATCATCTCTGCGATCATTAAACCCGCATCTTCTTCTTTATTATCATGTAAAGTTTGCTTGAGCAATTTTTCATCAATATCCAAACGATATAAAACCTGTATCAGTGCATGAAAATCTTCTTCGATCAAATAATTGATCGCATTGACTAAATCTTGCTTATTGAGTTTATCTATATTTTCTAGATCCAACATTATTCAATTCAATTCGATTCTGATATAAAGTTCAAATTATTATCCGTTAAAGCGATTCCGCTTATCCTATTTGCTAATAAAATATAAAATGTATAATTTTTGAGACATTTTGTCAATTTTGTTTGTCATTTTGAGTAAACTGTTTTACATTTATATTGAATTAAAAAATCATTTATATGAAACAGTTACCTTTATTTCCTCACTCCTGGCAAAAGGTTGGTTATATCATTTTACCATTTTTTCTTGCAATCGGTATAGCTTATTTATTCTTCGATTACAATATTCCATGGTTGCAGTATAAACATAACCCTTCCGGCATTATTGTTTTCACTGAAAACAATTTTACGGATGAACTTGCTGCAGTGGGAATGATCATTAGCCTGTTACTGATTGCTTTTTCGAAAGAAAAAACTGAAGATGAGATGATACAATTCATTCGGCTTGAATCGCTGCATTGGGCTGTGTATGCCAATTATCTGGTGTTAGTGCTCTGTATCTTATTTGTTTACGGAGGATTGTTTTTTCATGTGATGATCTGGAATATGTTTACCGTACTCATCATTTTTATTGTGCGATTCAAATACCTTATGTTCAAATACAACAAAAGCAATCAATGAAAAATAAAATAAAAATACAGCGTGCTATTTATGATCTCACGCAGGATGATCTTGCAAAAAAAATTGGGGTAAGCCGACAAACGATCAATACGATGGAATCGGGAAAATATGTTCCCTCAACTGTATTGGCATTAAAACTGGCAAAAGAATTAAAGATCACTGTTGAAGAATTATTTCAGTTGGAAAAGCATGATTAATATTTTTCCATCACACCCAAGCCAAACAAAGCAAAATCATATTTCACAGGATCGTTGGCATCTAAAGTTCGCAAATAATTTGTCAGTTCCACTGCGGTTTGCCAATCAATTTGTTTTCGTGACAATAAATTAAAACGATTCGCTACCCTTGCCACATGCACATCAATGGGACAAATGAGTTGTGAAGGTTTTATTTTTTGCCAGATACCGAAATCAACACCACGTGCGTCTTTTCGCACCATCCATCGCAGAAACATATTCAGTCGTTTACAGTTTGATTTTTTATATGGCGTTGCAATATGTTTTTTGGTCCTTGTGGGAACATCCTCCAGCGAAAAAAAATAATCATGAAACCCGACCAATGCATTTTCAATGGTTGCATCATTCTTATTCATTCCTTTTGTGAATGCAGTTTCCAGGCTTTTGTCTATAGCATAATGATATTTTAAAAACGCAAAGAAATAAAGCAGATCGGTAGTATTGAATGTTCTGTGTTTAAATAACATCATCTTTTTCAGATCTGCCTCTTTATGATTCACACAAAAATCAAAAGGCGCATTGTCCATCAATTGCATCAATTCCTTTGATTTATTGATGATCGTGATTCGATTACCCCATGCAAAAACAGCCGCAAATAAAGCTGCGATCTCAATATCCTGCTTTTTAGTGAACAGATGCGGGATGCAAACAGGATCATTTTTTATAAATTCCGGTCGATTGTATTGCTCGACTTTTGCATCGAGAAATTTTTTAAGGTCCTGATGCTTTTTTGTCATTTGCTAAGTTTCTTTTTACAAAATTGAAGAAAGCGATTTTTTTTAAAAAAACTGGAATAACTTCATAGCTCAATTTTCACTTATTTATTGCATATGAAAAAAATAATTTCACTCCTTTGCTGCATGGCCATTATTTCCTGCAGTTTCGCACAAACAAAACCCACAGACAAAGTCGTTTATAAAGATGCCAAAGCGCCTATACATCAGCGTGTCAGCGATCTGTTAAAACGCATGACCATTGAAGAAAAAGCCGGGCAATTAAACCAATTGAATGGGGGAATATTTACTGGGCCTGCGGCTAATGATGCCGGACAAAAAACCAAAATGCAGCAATTGCGTGATGGTAAAGTTGGTTCATTCCTAAATGTATTGGGCGCAAAAGAAACAAAAGCAGTGCAGAAAATTGCAGTAGAAGAAAGCCGCTTGGGCATTCCTGTTCTTTTTGGTTTTGATGTAATACATGGTTACAGAACGATCTTCCCTATTCCTTTGGCTGAAGCCTGTAGCTGGGATCTGAAGCAGGCAGAAAAAAATTCAGCCGTTGCTGCAAAAGAAGCATCATCTGCAGGGATCAACTGGACATTCGCACCGATGTGTGATATCACGAATGACCCTCGTTGGGGCAGGATCATGGAAGGCATTGGTGAAGATCCTTATTACGGTTCTCTATTATCTGCTGCTAGGGTAAAAGGGTTACAGGGAAATTTGAATGATGTTGAACATATCATGGCTTGCGTAAAACATTTTGCTGCATATGGCGCAGTAGAAGCAGGACGTGAATACAATCAGGTAGATGTTTCAAGAGTTATGTTATGGAATAAATATTTACCTCCATACAAAGCAGCTGTAGACGCCGGAGCAGCAACAGTGATGAATTCATTCAATGTATTTGAAGGTGTCCCTGCAAGCGGTAATAAATATTTAGTACATGATATATTATTGAAGAAATGGGGATTCAAAGGTTTCTTGGTGAGCGACTGGAGTTCTTTCAGCGAACAAATTAATCATGGTTATGCTGCCGACAGAAAAGATGCTGCATTAAAAGCCATTCAGGCAGGAAGCATGATGGATATGGAATCGAAAGTTGTTATTGACTTTCTTCCACAGTTAGTGAAAGAAGGAAAGATCACTGTTGCGCAAGTGGATAACGCGGTTGCGAGAATTTTATATTATAAATTCAAACTCGGCCTGTTTGATAATCCTTATAAATTCTCTGATGAAGAAAGAGAAAATAAAACAATGTTTACTGATGCCAACAGAACAGAAGCAAGAAATGCTGCAAAAGCTTCTATTGTTCTATTGAAGAATAACAGCAACGCTTTACCGCTTACGACAGCAACAAAAAAAGTTGCTTTAATTGGTTATTACGCAAAAAGCAAAGACGATATGTTCGATTTCTGGATCGGTAATGGAACAGCAAACGATGCGGTAACTATTTATGACGGATTGAAAAATAAATTAGGTGAGTCTGCCATCAATTATGCAGCAGGATATAATGCAGATGGAACAACAAATGATGATCTGATCAATGCCGCAGTTAAATCTGTTTATGATGCTGATGTAATTCTAGTGAATGTTGGTATCTCCGGAAAAATGGCAGGAGAAGATAGAGCATTAGCAAATCCCGCTATTCCTGATGGACAAGTACAGCTGTTAAAAGCATTGCAGAAAACAGGAAAACCAATTGTAGCAATAGTTACAGCAGGAAGACCATTGATCTTAACGAAAATAAATGATCTTGTTTCTTCCATCGCGTATTGCTGGATTTTGGGAACCGAAACAGGAAATGCAATTGCAGATGTTGTTACAGGTGCTTATAATCCTTCAGCAAAAACAGTAGTAAGTTTCCCGTATGCCGTTGGACAAATTCCTGTTTATTATAATCATTTCAATACCAACAGGCCTGATCCAACTGATGATGCTGGTAACTGGTTCTCACGTTATCGCGATATCCCAAACGATCCTTTATACCCATTCGGTTTTGGTTTAAGTTATACTACTTACAAATACAGTGATCTTACATTAAGCAGCAACACTATTTCCAAAACTGATAAACTAAATGTAAAAATAACGGTCAGTAATACAGGAAAAGTAGATGGACAAGAAGTGGTGCAATTATACATCAGAGATATTACAGCATCGATTGTTCGTCCCGTGAAAGAATTAAAAGCTTTCCAGAAAGTATCTTTAAAAGCAGGCGAGACCAAAGAGCTTAGTTTCACTTTAACAGGAAAAGATCTTTCTTTTTTTGATGCTGATGGAAATACAAAATTAGAAGCCGGAGCTTTCAAGATCTTTGTGGGCGGTAATTCTAAGGATGTTTTGGAAAAAGACCTTACCTTAAAATAACATCATTCCAATTCTTCTAAAACCCTGAAAGCATAGCGATCAGGGTTTTTTATTTTACGGGATAACTATTTCACAGCATCGACGCTTGTATTACTCATTTGTAGATTCTTACATACCCCAACTCTCCTTTGACTATATGTGAATCCTGTAACTATTTTTAAAACTTATGTAACAACCTTTCTGTTGCAGGTGATGAACTTTGCAGCAATACCCTTCAAGCATGAATCGTATTATATACTCTTCTTAAATCAAGTTTTTTTATGCTTCGAACTTTTGCATTAATGACAATTGTTTTATTTACAATGCTTCCATCATTGAATGCACAGGATACACTATTGAGTAACCTGCCGCTACAATGGCGTTTACAGGATTGTATCGCTTATGCAAAGGAGAAAAATATTTCGCTGGCAACTTTACGACTTAGCATTCGTTCTACACAAGAAGATCTCTTGCAATCAAAAGCGGGCGTTTTGCCCAATCTAACGGGTTCTGTTTCACAATCACTTGTCAACAGTAATAATACAAACACAACAACAGGTGGAATACAAACACAAGCCCATTTTTCGAGCAGCTACGGAGCGAATTCTTCTATGACACTTTACAATGGGGGCTATTTAAAAAATGATATCCGGTCAAAAGATCTATCTGTTCAATCCGCTAATCTTAACGTAAAAGAAACCGAGAACAGCCTTACACTAAGTATTACGCAGGCGTTTTTTAATATACTTCTTGCCAAAGAGATCATGATCTCTTTCGAAGCGATATTAGCTACTTCACAAGGTCAGTTGCAACAGGGACAGCAACGTTTTGATGCTGGCAGTATTGCCAGAAAAGATCTCCTGCAACTGCAATCTCAAGTGGCAGCTGATCAATACAATATCATCAATGCGACCAATAATTTCAAATTGAATACAGTTATTTTAAAACAATTCCTTTTGCTTCCTACCTCATTCGACTTTCAAACAAGTGCACCCGACAGTATCCCCGTTCGTTATGCATTAGCATCTTTATCGAATGCACAAAATGAAGCGCAGCAAACAAGACCTGAAATAAAAAATAAAGAAATCCAAATAAAAATATCAGAAGTAGAATTAGAAAAAACACAATCAAGTGTAAAACCCATCATAAGCCTGAACGGTGGGCTGGCAACTGGTTATTCAGATAATGAAGCCGGAGTATATCTGCCTCAGATGAATAATAATTTTTATCAATCACTTTCAGTTACAATGGGTATCCCAATTTACAGCAGGAGGGTAAACAGAACCAGTATCAATAAATCAAGGATCTTTCTGCAGCAATCTAAACTTTCATTGTATGATACTAAGACGGTCCTTAATCAGGAAGTTGAGCAGACTTATATCAACCTAATTAACGCGCAGGCGCAATATACTGCGGCAGAGATCCAGTTTAAAACAAGTGAAGAAATATACCAAATAACGAATGAACAATTAAAACTTGGCGCCGTGAATGCAGTTGAGTTATTACAACAAAAGAATGCCTATGTGCAGGCTTTACAAGCCTTTACGCAGGCAAAATACACTGCTGCATTGTATAATAAGATCTATGAATTCTATATGGGCATTCCGGTTACATTTTAAACTATTCATCAGTACTAAATTTTAGGGTTAATGAAAAAGTCAACATGGATCATCATCATAATTGCAGCTATTATAGCCGTTGTTGCCGTATGGTTTTTTGTATTCAGAAAAGCAGAAGAAGTAATCATTCTAGATACAGAGAAAGTGCAATATGGCACAGTCAGTAATTCAATTACTGCAACAGGAACACTTCAGCCTGTAGATACGGTAGCAGTGGGAACGCAAATATCCGGTACGATCAAAAATGTATATGTTGATTTTAATTCTCCGGTAAAAAAAGGGCAATTGCTTGCACAACTCGATAAATCCTTGATGGATGCACAGGTGCAGCAATATACTGCTATGCTGCAGCAGGCAAAAGCGAATGTGGTTTATCAGAAAAGTAATTATGAACGACAGAATAAATTATTTGCAGTTGGTGCAATCAGTAAAGCCGATCTTGAAACAGCCGTTTATTCGTATAATGCTGGAAAAGATAATGTAAACAGCATCAATGCACAGTTAAATACAGCCAAGAAAAATCTGAGTTTTACAGATATTTATTCCCCTATTGATGGCACTGTGCTTTCACGAAACGTGAGTGAAGGTCAAACAGTAGCATCAAGTCTCAGTACACCAACGCTTTTCAGCATTGCAAAAGATCTTACCAAAATGCAGGTGCAGGCTTCGGTTGATGAAGCAGATATCGGTAATGTAAAAAAAGATCAACGCGTGATCTTTTCGGTTGATGCTTTTCCGACAGATACTTTTTCAGGAATAGTGAAAGAGATCAGGCTGCGAGCATCTATATCCTCCAATGTAGTTACTTATATCACGATCATCGATGCACCGAATGCAGATATGAAATTAAAACCGGGCATGACCGCCAACATTACGATCTATACCATCGAAGTAAAGAATACATTATTGATTCCAGCTGCAGCCTTGAATTTTAGTCCAGATTCATTATTGATCGCGAAATATCATCTCACTAATATAGAAACACCCATAAAAAAGACCGGGAGAAGGCAGAATAAAACTAAACCACAAGGAAGTATTGATAGTATCGGAATAAAAATAAATAAAGGGATGGTTTGGGTTAAAAAAGATAGCCTAACCATTATCAGCAGAAAAGTAACTACGGGATTGGATGATAAAACAGTAGTGCAACTCGTGTCGGGTTTACAAGAGGGGGATGAGGTTATAACTGGATATAAAAAAGTTTTGAAAAAAGATGCAGCGGCAGTAACGAAAAGTCCGTTCATGCCAACAAGAGGTGGAAATAACAGAAAGCCAACCCAAGCTGTGCCCCGCTAGAAAAATAAGATCATCCATAAATCCCGAATATAAAATTGCATGGCAAATAAGATACTTGATATAAATGAATTGAAGCGAGAGTTTAAAATGGGCAGCGAAACTGTAAGGGCATTGAAAGGAATTTCATTCACCGTTGATGCGGGAGAGTTTGTGACTATTATGGGAAGCAGCGGTTCAGGTAAAACAACACTGTTGAATATTCTGGGATGTTTGGATCAACCTAGTGAAGGAAAATATTTATTGGATGGCGCTGATGTAAAAAGCCTTTCCCGGAATGAATTGGCAAAACTACGTAACAGAAAAATTGGTTTTGTTTTTCAATCCTATAATTTATTGGCAAGAACTTCTGCTTTGGAAAATGTTGAATTGCCGCTTTTATATAATGCCGATGTGCCCGCTAAAGAAAGAAAAGAAAAAGCGATACATGCATTGGAAGCAGTTGGATTGGCTGAGCGAATGAATCACATGCCCAATCAATTATCCGGTGGGCAACAACAACGTGTAGCAATAGCAAGAGCATTGGTGAATGAACCCGTGATGATACTGGCTGATGAAGCAACCGGGAACTTAGATACTAAAACATCTTATGAAATCATGTCGCTGCTGCAAGAACTGAACAGCAAGCAAGGCAAAACAATTGTATTCGTGACACACGAGCCTGATATTGCAGTTTTCAGCAGTCGCACTGTTACATTAAAAGACGGAAGAGTTATCAAAGACCTTAAAAATGAAAATGTAAAATCTGCGAAAGAAGCATTGGCTGCACTTCCTGTAGAAAAAGATGAACCACCTATAAAAGAAACAGCATGAATGTTTTTAATCTTTCACATCTCGCCGGGAAAGCTTTGCTGCGAAATAAAATCCGTACATCACTTACTATGTTGGGTATCATCATAGGTGTGGGTGCTGTGATAACAATGGTATCTATCGGTGAAGGGTCAAAACAAAGTATCCGCAGTCAGTTATCAAGTATGGGTTCAAATATGATCACCATTCGTCCCTTCAGTAATATTACTGTAGGCGGTGGTGCAAGAGTAGGCTCTAGTGGACTAAAAACGCTAACTGTAAAAGATGCATTAGCCATACAAAGTCAAGCTGAGTTTATTACAGATGTATCACCTGCAGTTTCTACAAACGGACAAGTCATCAATGCAGCATTGAACTGGCCAACATCTTTACAGGGCGTTAGCCCTTCTTATCTCGATATACGTGAATGGAAATTAGTTGCAGGAATTCCATTCACAGATGATGATGTTGCGAGTGCAGCAAAAGTTTGTTTATTGGGACAAACAGTCATCAATAATATTTTTACTAATGGAGAAGACCCGATCGGAAAGACCATTCGGTTCAATAAGATCCCATTTAAAGTAATTGGTGTATTAGATAAAAAAGGAGAGAATACTTTTGGTCAGGATCAGGATGATATGATACTGGCTCCATATACAACTGTTCAGAAAAGAATAATGGCCATCACATGGCTACAAAATATATATGCCGCTGCAACTGATGAAAAAAGTTCTGATACTGCTACCACAGAAGTAAAAGCTATTCTTCGTTCCAATCATAAATTAAAATATTCAGAAGATGATGATTTTACGGTGCGTACCCAAGCAGAGTTGATCAGTACTATGAGTTCAACGAGTCAATTATTGACTGTATTATTAACAGCCATTGCGGCCATATCATTATTAGTTGGTGGCATTGGCATCATGAATATTATGTATGTTTCTGTAACAGAACGAACCAAAGAGATCGGTTTGCGAATGGCTATTGGAGCAAGAGGTATTGATATACTTTTACAGTTTTTAACAGAAGCAACATTGATCAGTATTACCGGAGGGCTCATTGGTGTGATCCTGGGCATCAGCGCAGCAAAGCTGGTAACTACCTTTCTAGCCTGGCCAACACTTGTTACCCAATCATCCGTCATTTTATCTTTTGTGGTATGTGCTGTTACCGGTGTATTTTTTGGATATTATCCCGCACAAAAAGCATCAAGGCTCGACCCGATTGAAGCATTACGCTATGAATAAACTGTGTTTTCCAAAATGGCTTAATTCCATGATAATTATCATCTAATAAAGAGACTTTTACCATACATTTTTGGGTGTATAAATAATAATTTTATACACCCAATTTTATAATGGGATGTTCTCCTAACGAAAATACTTGCATATGAAAAAGAAAAAGAAAGCAGGAATGACCATCCAGCAATTCATGGATCTGGTCAATCGCAAAAATCCAAATGAACCTGAATTTATTCAAGCAGTTCAGGAAGTAGTAGAATCTTTAGATGATTTTATTGACGATAATCCACGTTATGTTGGTGTACTCGAAAGAATGGTAGAACCAGAGCGTACCATCATTTTCAGAGTTCCATGGATCACTGATAAAGGTGAATTCGTGATCAATCGCGGATTCAGAATTGAAATGAATTCTTCTATCGGACCATACAAAGGCGGATTAAGATTTCATCCTTCCGTAAATCTAAGTATCCTTAAATTTCTGGCATTCGAACAAGTGCTTAAAAACAGTTTAACCACATTGCCATTAGGTGGCGCAAAGGGCGGATCTGATTTTGATCCTAAAGGGAAATCTGATCTGGAAATAATGAAATTCTGTCAATCCTTTATGAACGAATTACAACGTCATATCGGTGCGTCAACAGATGTGCCAGCCGGTGATATTGGTGTGGGGGGCAGAGAGATCGGTTTCTTATTCGGACAGTATAAACGCATCCGTAATGAATTTACAGGAGTGCTTACCGGAAAAAGCTTAGAATGGGGTGGAAGCCTTATTCGTCCCGAAGCTACAGGATATGGTTGCAGCTATTTTGCAGAAAACATGTTGGAAACAAGGAATGATTCCATTAAGGGCAAAACAGTGGTCATTTCAGGTTCAGGCAATGTTGCCCAATACGCCTGTGAAAAAGTGACACAACTGGGTGGAAAGGTTATTACATTAAGCGATTCGAACGGCTATATTTATGATAAGAATGGCATTGATGAAGAAAAATTAGCCTTTATCATGGAATTGAAAAATGTGAAAAGAGGACGCATCAGCGAATACGCCGAAAAATATAAATGCGAATATGTGGCAGGTAAAACCCCATGGCATGTTAAATGTGATATCGCCATGCCTTGTGCAACACAAAACGAATTGAATTATGAGGATGCAGTTACATTGGTAAAGAATGGTTGCATTTGTGTTTCTGAAGGGGCGAATATGCCAAGTACTCCGGCTGCTGTAGAATATTTCCTGGAAGAAAAGATTTTATATGCTCCCGGTAAAGCATCAAATGCAGGAGGTGTAGCAACATCAGGGTTGGAAATGACGCAGAACAGTATGCGTATGAACTGGACAAGAGAACAAGTAGATACGGAATTAAAGCATATCATGAAGAGCATTCACGAAACCTGCATTAAGCATGGAAAAGATAAGGACGGATACATCAATTATGTACGTGGTGCAAATATCGGTGGATTTGTAAAAGTAGCTGAAGCCATGCTGGCACAGGGTTTGGTTTAAATACTAACTGTAATACAAATAAAAAGAGGCTGCAATTTGCAGTCTCTTTTTATTGAAGTCAATAACTAAACTTATTATTTTGTTGCCTTTTTTGCTTTCAGTAAAGAAAATACAGCGATCAATACCCAAACAATATTCAAAGCCATGGAAGGAAAAGCATGATGGTAATAGGTGTTGATCACAAAACATAAACCACCCATCAAATTTGCCCAGATATAAAATGGAGATGATGCCAATATTTTATGCTGCATGTTTAAAATATAAGCTGCTAATATTAATCCGGAACCTGTCCAACCGATGATTTCAATTATTAATTCTGTAATGTTCATTTTATCCTATTGCATTATTTAAATCATTGATGAGGTCATCTGCATCTTCAATCCCAACACTCAGGCGGATCAAAGAATCACTCAATCCGTTTTTAATTCTTTCCTCCCTTGGTATGGAAGCATGTGTCATTGTTGCAGGATGATTGATCAAACTTTCCACTCCACCTAAACTTTCGGCCAACGAAAACAGATGAGTTGAACTTAAAACGCGTGTAGTATTTTCTTCGCTTTCATCTTTTAATACAAAACTGATCATGCCGCCAAAACCACGCATTTGTTTTTTTGCAATCGCATATCCGGGATGGTCTTCAAACCCACACCAGTAAACAGTCTTTACTTTTGGATGATTGCGCAGGAAATGTGCGATCTTCTCTCCGTTCTCACAATGCCGTTGCATACGAACATGTAAAGTTTTGATGCCGCGCAATACTAAAAAACAATCTTGCGGACCCGGAACAGCTCCACAACTTTTTTGAATGAAGAATAATTGTTCATGTAAATGAGCATCATTCATAATTAAACAACCCTGTATCACATCACTGTGTCCTCCCAGATATTTTGTAGAAGAGTGCATTACAATATCTGCTCCAAGATCCAGAGGGTTTTGCAAATACGGTGAAGCAAAAGTATTGTCAACACACAACATAATATTGTGCGCTTTCGCTATTGCAGAAACAGCAGCGATATCCGTGATATTAATTAATGGATTGGTGGGTGTTTCAGTCCAGATTAGTTTTGTTTTTGCATTGATCACAGATTTTATATTATCCGCATCCTGCATATTTACAAAATGAAAAATGATCCCGAATTTTGAAAATATTTTAGTGAAAATCCTGAATGTTCCGCCATACATATCATTGGCAGCGATCACTTCATCGCCCGGGGATAATAATTTGATCACCGCATCCGTTGCCGCTACCCCGCTGCTGAATGTTAAACAATATTTTCCATTTTCAATTGCCGCTACTGCGTTGTCCAAAGCCGTTCTCGTAGGGTTTCCTGCCCGCGAATAATCATACCCTTTATGTATACCGGGTGCCGATTGTACGTAAGTTGATGTTTGAAAAATGGGTGTCATGATCGCACCGGTAGTTGGATCAGGTTCTACCCCTGCATGTATAAATTTTGTTGCAAGCTTCATGCTGTTCTCTTTAATTGCTGCAAAGATGCAGTTTTAAAATTAATCACTTGAAAATGTGAATAATGATTTTGCATTGGGTTGCAATAAGCAATTAGCCTAAATGCGGCACACATTTGTACTGCAACCTCCTACGCAGTATCCATTTGCGTTAACAGGTCTCGTGTGTGTTTTTTTAATTCAGGAAAAAAAACTTCATACTGATTTTTCAACAGCTCGTATTCTTTTTCGAAAATTACAAATATAGGTGCGCTGTCATTTAAATATTTTGCCCTTCGCACCAGGCCGCCAAAACTCTTTTCCATTCCAAAATTGAATTGATAATTATATAACCAGTTATGCTGTTTCATATGCGGAAATATCAACTGAAACCTTTCCGGAAAGACAGAACTATTATTTTCTAAGACAGAATATGTTTTTTGAGTAAATGATAGCAAAGCATTGCCATCAACAAATTCATTTCTGTCATTTGCCAGAAAATGATCGTAGACCACATCCATAACAGCACCTGCATATAAGCCAACAGCAGGCCTGAAATATTGTTTGGCCTCTTTTGTTGCAGGATGATCGTCAGTAAATGCGTCAATGGATCGGTGCAATGCTATTCCTTTTTGAATACCTGCTGAATAATCGAATTTCTTTTTCCCTTTCACGTAATCACTGACCATATTGCCCACTAGAATTTCTTCATGACCAAAAGACAAATAAGCATGGGCTAAATAATTCATTAAGCTGTTTTATTTCTTTACAATGTTTTGTTGCAACCAGTTGTTTATTGTTTGCAATACTTCAGGAGAAAATGTTTCTTCCAGTTCCCCATATTCATTTACTGTACATTTAGTGCAATGTTGAAACAAATGATTCAATCCCGGAAATATTTTTATTTTTACATTTTTATTAGCGCCTTTTTTTAAAGACGCAGCAATTGCAGTTGTATTCTGCTCAGCATACACCTGAACATCTTTTTCGCCATTCAAAACCAAAACAGGGCATTTTACCTTACTCCAGAATCGATCCGGTTCAGTTGCAATAAAGTATTTCCACCAAGCAAATAATTCGGGCTTGACCTGCTTGTTCACATATAATTCCGGCGTTACCATTTTTACATTCAACTGAATTAAAATAGTATCATTCAAGCCTGCTTTCCAGTTAGAAAATACTATTTTGGCCTTTTCTAAAACAACTGAATCATTCTCACTTGGAAAATCATGAATGGCAAACAATGTTTGTTTGGTGAGTGAATAGAATGATGCGTAAGCTGCATCACTGACAAGAGGTTTTACTACGTCTGTTTGTTGTTTCAGTAAAATTTCTGCACCCGAAACACCTGTTCCTGCTAATGAAATGATAAAAGCTAACTGAGGCCATTTTGTATAGACCATTGGGGCAATAAAGCCGCCTTCACTATGACCGATAACTCCAATTTTGTTTTTGTCTATCTCTTTTCTGCTTAATAAATACTGAATGCTTGTTATTACATCATTTGCATAATCTGCGCTGCTGGCATGCAACACATCTCCTGTAGATTTACCCTTTGTTCTGTCGTCAACACGCAAAACTGCTACGCCGCTTCTTGTTAAATAATCTGCAATTACCGCAAAGGGCCTGTGTTCAAATATTGTTTCATCTCTATCCTGCAATCCACTGCCCGTGATCATTACAGCAACGGCAAAAGGTCCGCCTGTTTTTGGATAAGTTAAAGTAGCACCCAGATGTACCGTCTTATCAGCATTGTCATATTCAACACTGTCTACCTTATAATCAAATGGGGGTTTTGGTGTTTGCGGCCTGCTTTGTACTGTTTCCTTTAGCACATACTTAAGATCCAAAGGAATACTATTTCCTCCCTGAACAATTACTCCTTTTATTAATTCTCTATTTTCAAAATGTGCTTTAAATATCAGTCCTGCTAATTTTACTTCAATAATTATACTATCACTATTCAAAATGACGTTGCTGCAAGGAATTCCTTTAGCATTTTGGTCAGGGCTATCCATTGTTGCATTAAAATTACCAGCTTCTGTTTTATCAATATGGAAAACTATCCTCAGTGACAGAGAACTTATATTCAGTTTACCTTCCCAAATTCCTGTTGGGTCATTTTGCGCATAGATGCTAGTACTTGTAAAAAGAGCTATTATGAAGACTATCTTTTTCATACGGATTATTTCTTGTTCTTTACATAATAGAAGTAAGAATAAATGACCGGCACAAGTGCCATTATTAAAATACAGGTAATGAAAATGATAAAACCCGGTTTTGCAGGTGAAAAAAGTGTAGCAATGGTAATAATGATGCCACCAGCAAACCACATCTTACCTCCGAGCTGATGTGTTGCTCTCCATGTATCAGGATCTTCTAAAGTCCATGGGGTTCGGATTCCAACAAAATAATTAGGTTTTATACTGTGCATCAGATTTCCGAGATAAGCAAAAAATAATCCCATAAAAGGAAAGAGCATTTTGTCCAATTTAAAACTTCCGGTTTCAGAAGAATTAATCACAAAAAATTGAATACCCGAAAGAAATATAATTAATGCGAATGATATTTTTTTAAAAGTTTCAGCAGAATACCCTGCGGTTTTCTTTGGATCTATCTTCGGTAAATACTTAATTAAAAAATAAACAGCAATGGATATAGCACTTAATAACAAGAGCATCCAGATCATCTCGGTTTTATTTCCGTACCGATCGGGTTTTCCGTCTAAACCAAAATGCATGGGTACAGATTCCGGCAAGTTTGTATAAATTTTAATAAAGTAAACAATAGGTAACAACCAAACAATGATGGCTGCAACACTTGTTATGCTTGATCTTTTCATGTATTATTTCTTTTTTGTTTTGGGCGAAAATTGCATCATCCATTTCAACATCTCATCCATGACAGTTGTATTGATGGAATATAAAATGAATTGTCCGTCTTTTACAGCAACTACTAACTCCGCTTGTTTCAAAAGGTCTAAATGATGCGAGATACTCGGTTTGCTGATATTGAATTGATCAGCAATCTCACCTGCGGTCATATCTTTTTCCTTCAGCATTTCCAAAATGCTTCTTCTGGTTGTATCATTCAATGCCTTAAAGAGAATATTCACAAAATTGGGTATTTATATATTTAGACAAATATCTAAATACTGTTTTATTTGGCCAAATTTATTTTTCATGATGCCACTCATCCTTCTTGTTAACACCGCTTTTACACTTTAATCATGCCCTGGGCGTTTTGAAACAGTTGAAACACATTTTTTGAAAGCCTTTACAGTAAAGCGTTTCACTCCTATTTTAACCTTGCTTAACATTAACATTAACACCGTTCATCCAATTCAGCAGCAATAGGCTGTAACTAATCACTATCAACTTCGTTAGGTTTTTATGCGCATCTACTTTTGACATGTCAAATCAAAACAAGCAAAACAAAAACAAACTTTTATAACAAACTTTAAAAATTAAAAACTATGAAAAAGTTATTTATCACAGCGCTTATCGCGGTAGCAATCGGCACAAGTGCCTTCGCAGATCCAAACACATCTGCAGTTAACAGCAAAGTATTGAACAGTTTCAGCAACGAGTTTAAAGGGGCAGAAAATATAAGCTGGAAGATCACTTCCAATTTTATAAAAGCCTCATTCGTATATGATGAAAAATCCTATGACGCTTTTTACACCGCTGACGGCGACCTGATCGGTACTTCAAGTGAATTCAATTTTGCCAAATTGCCTAAAAAAGCGATCGCAGCCATTGCACAAAAATTTCCTTACCCTCCCTACAAACTGAAAGAATGCATTGAGTACACAAATGCAGATGGAGAGAAGAATTATTTTATTTCCTTTGAAAGATCTTCACAACTCTTAGTTCTTCAAGTTTCATTAAACGGGGAAGTAAGTGAATTTCAAAAAAATCAGAAGTAGAAAATAAACCATACAGGTCATCAAGCCCTTTTATTTTATAACAGGGCTTTTTCTTTGATATAGGTTTGACTTGTAATGAATTGGCCTTCCTTTTTCAGATCCCGAATTAACTGATTCAATCTTTGCTGAAGAGCAACGCCACATAATCTTTTGGTGTAGCCGGGAATTTTATATTTATGAATATCTATAAATTCCCATGGATGGAAATACAAACACAAATAACTATCATTCCTTAAAGTTTGAATAGCCATTTGTTTAAAAACATAGTATGGAAGGTTCTTAAATGCTAACCAGAACAAGGGAATGCGCAGATGAGGAGTAACAGAGGTTGGCAAACGAAAAACGTCCTTTTCCTTATATAATGTTCGCGGCAAATGAAGATTATTATACCTGCCCGGAAGAAAAGTCGGGTTAATAGATGAATCATACATATATCCTGCTTTCTTTACATCAGGCATTTCAACATTTCGCATTCTTGGCATTCGCAAACCCGAAACAGTAACTCCGGAAATTTCTTCCAGCTTCAATTTTGATGATAAGAGGTCTTCATCCCGAAACGATGAATGATAAAATGTATGCGATCCTATCTCGTGTTGTTTTGCTAATTCATGTATCTGTTGTGGATAGTGCAGCGCATAATTGGCAGTGGTAAATAGTGTGCAATTGATCTTGTGTTGTGCTAATATTGAACTGAGGCATTCAGTTCCGTTATGACCAACAATCAACTGTTCTTCCTCAGAAATAATTTCACCATATTCCAATGGCATGTCAAATTCCTCCACATCAAAACTCAATAATATAAATCGTTCTGCTTGTTTCATGCAATGAATTTATATTGCTTTTTCCAGGATCAGGTTTCGGTCAACGGATAGAAATTGTTTTGAAAAAATTTGCCATGCAATTATTATCCATAATACAAAGCAAGGCAAGGCTTTTAAGGAATAAGGCCTGATAATATGGTCGCGAACATAAGGTGTAAAAATATCTGAATAGGAAAAGCTAGTTAGCAATAGAGCAAAAATAAATATGGCATTGATCATTTTAGTGTGCTTTTGTAAAACATACCATATACAAACGCCCGGAAATGCAATGATATAGGTAGGAGATTCCGCACTGGTAGTAAAGATCACAGTTGTGATCAACACCGAACATAAAAAATAAAGCCTGAATCGCAGATCGGAAAAATATTGATATCGCAAATATTGTAACCCGAAAATAAGCATCGCAGGGATTGTGATATAGATATTTCTAAAATCAGGAAGATTGAAAATTCTTCTGATCATTCCCATCACACAAATATCCTGATAGTCGTTATCATCATTTGGATTCACATTCTTTGCGGCCTTATGAGTAAGCGCTTCGTACCAGTCCTGATAAGAATGAAAAACAAATGAAGGTGGTGCCAGCAACATGGGTAAAACAAAGAATACAGCGCCCCAAATGATGGTCCATTTAATGAAACTCAATTTATCCTTGCTGAAAAAGAAGAAGGCAAATCCAACGATACCATAGAGTTTAACAAATGTAGCGAGCATGATAAAGAATAATGCCCAGATATTTTTCCCTTCATGAATGAATACAAATCCGAAAATGATACATGCAATGATCAGCGGGTTACTTTGTAGCCAGGATGCAGCATTCATCATTTCATGTGCACATAAAATAAGGATGGCATTTTGCCATTTTACATCGATGGGTAATTTTCTGATTGCCACATATAAAATAGCCGTATTAAACATTCCCCAACAAATAATACCCAGCCAGTCGGGTAATAGTGCAAAAGGAGCCATAACGATACTAAAAATGGGGCCATATAAATTTACGTCTACATACTGCTGTGGATATTCCAGATAAAGATTTACATGTTGCAGCGTGTGAATGTAAACATGCTTAAAGATGATGTAGTTATTCGTTTTATCATGCAAGAAATCGAGCAGTACGGCAATAAATGACAATCCAAACCATAAAACAAGGGCCAGAGTTTTATCGTGCAAAAAAGCACCTGAACTAAACCATTTCTTTGTTTTGTTTTCACTCATAATAATCGTACTCGCCAAAATTTAATAAAGATTGGTTTCTTTGATGATAAAGTGGGGTCTTTGTTTGCTTTGCATGAATAATTTTCCTAAATACATTCCCATAATGCCCAATATCATTAATTGCAACCCACCAAAGAAGGCAATAGTAACAATGATGGAGGTCCATCCTGAAATTGCATATCCTTTATACAAACTGATCAAAACATAAGGTATATATAAAGTTGACATTAATGAAAAGGTCAAGCCTAAATAGATAGCTATGGTCAGTGGCTTTACACTGAAAGATGTGATTCCTTGTAATGCCAATCTGACCAGCGTTTTAGCGCTGTATTTAGACTCGCCGGTAATTCTTGGTTTTGGCATATAAGGAATCCCCTTTTGCTGAAACCCAACCCATTTTATCAATCCGCGGAAGAAAGGCCTGTCCTCATGTAAATTATTAAATACACCCACCACAGATTTATCCAATAAACGATAATCGGCAATACCATCTTCGAGATCAACATCAGATAAGTTATTGATCACTTTATAAAACATTCTTGATGTGAACTGATTAAAATTACTAGCGTGCTGATTTCTATCTGAACGATAAGTATACACCACATCATTCCCTTCCTCCCATAATTGCAACATACCCGGGATCATTTCGGGAGGATGTTGCATGTCTGCATCGATCGTTATGATCGCATCACCCTTACAATACTTAAATCCGGCCAATAAAGCATTGTCTTTGCCAAAATTCCTTGAAAATGAAATATAGAAGATATTGTTTTGTGCAATTGCCATTTGTTTAATAATGGCCAAACTATTATCTGCACTTCCGTCATTCACAAACACGATCTCATAATTGAAATGGATATTTTCAAAAACTGCACGAATCGCTTCAGTAATGGCAGGTACATTTCCCTCTTCGTTATAAACGGGGATCAATATGCTGATGAGTTTCTTCATTTCGGGTTTGCAAATTAAAACTATAATTTCCAACTGATAAAAGCTTAACTGTTTATTTGTCGCAAAACCGCCGCAAAAAAATTACTTTTGCGCCACTAAAAGCAAGTTATGAGTAAAGGACCCGTATCTCAGTTTATTGAACACCATTACCGCCATTTCAACGCTGCAGCCCTTATGGATGCGGCTAAAGGCTATGAAACACATCTGCTGGAGGGGGGTAAAATGATGGTCACCCTGGCCGGTGCCATGAGCACCGCCGAATTAGGGATCTCTTTTGCTGAAATGATCCGTCAGGGAAAAGTGGATATTATCAGCTGTACAGGCGCTAATCTGGAAGAAGATGTGATGAACCTCGTTGCACATTCGCATTATAAAAGAGTACCACATTATCGTGACCTTACTCCTCAGGATGAGTGGGATCTGTTAGAACATCATTATAATCGTGTTACAGATACCTGCATTCCCGAAGAAGAAGCATTCCGCCGTTTACAAAAACATTTGTTGAAACAATGGAAAGATGCCGAAGCAAAAGGCGAAAGATATTTGCCACATGAATTTTTATACAAAGTGGTGTTAAGCAAAGAACTGGAACAGTATTATGAAATTGATCCCAAAGACAGCTGGATATTGGCTGCTGCCGAAAAAAATATTCCTATCATCGTTCCGGGATGGGAAGACAGCACAACCGGAAATATTTTTGCCAGTTATGTTATCAAAGGCGAATTAAAAGCAAGCACCGTAAAAAGTGGTATCGAATACATGGTTTATTTAACCGAATGGTATCGTGCCAACAGTGCTGGTAAAGGAGTTGGCTTTTTTCAGATCGGTGGCGGCATTGCCGGCGATTTCCCGATCTGCGTGGTGCCGATGATGTACCAGGATCTGGAATGGCATGATGTTCCTTTCTGGAGTTATTTCTGTCAGATCAGCGACAGCACTACTTCTTACGGTTCTTATAGCGGAGCAGTTCCAAACGAAAAAATAACCTGGGGTAAATTAGATATCCATACGCCAAAATTCATTGTAGAAAGCGATGCAACGATCGTTGCACCGTTAATGTTTGCTTGGATCTTGGGATGGTAAAGGCCTCCCTAAACCCCTCCAAAGGAGGGACTTGTAAAACTTTGAAGACTCTAATTTTTTCGGGGTCTTTTTTGTTCTAGCCTGTTGCATTATAAATAAATTGCCCCGCCATTAATGGCGGGGCTTAGAAAAAATTTACGATGATCTGTTTTATCCTTGTCATCTGTGTTCCATCAATTACAATCTCTTCAAACTGATCGCATAACCACCGCCTGCTGCTTCTTTTAATTTCAAAATTGTTTTACTGTCCACTGTTTTCTTTTCAATTACATACACTTCCGGATTGCTGTCATAATGCCCATCTTCAGCATCACGATAAATAGTGGCTTCATATTTTTTATTGGCATCCAGGAAACCAAGATCAATGGTTGATGTTCTGGCATTTTCATCTGTGATACCACCTACGAACCAATAATCAGAATTTTTTGCTTTGCGGGCAATGGTCACATAATCACCGGGTTCAGCCTCCAGTATTTTTGTATCATCCCAGTCAACAGCCACATCTTCAATAAATTTAAAAGCATCCAAATGTGCTTCATAATTTTCGGGCATATCGGCTGCCATTTGTATCGGGCTGAAAATAACCACATACAATGCTAATTGTTTGGTGAGTGTTGTATGCACTCCCTCTTTTTTATTCGGGTCAAATTGTGTCAGATGCATTTTAAAAATGCCTGGTGTATAATCCATTGGCCCACCCATCCATCTTGTGAAGGGCATGATGGTCTCATGCTCGGGTGCATTGCCATGGCTGAATCCGTTGAACTCCGTACCGCGTCCCGCTTCGCAAGCCATCCAGTTTGGATAGGTTCGGTACAATCCCGTTGGTCTTACGGGTTCATGTGCATCCAGCATTATTTTATACGATGCTGTTTTTTCAGCCACTCGTACGTAATGATTCACCATCCATTGTCCATCATGATGCTCGCCACGTGGAATGATCTTTCCAACATAACCTGTCTTCACTGTATTCTGATTGTGATTGACCATAAATCGATAAGCCGTATCCATATAACGCTCATAATTTGTTGCTGATCCGGAAGTTTCATGATGTGCAATTAGGCGTACATTTTTTGCTTTTGCGTACGCAGTCAACTCATCAATATTAAAATCACTGTATGGTGTTATAAAGTCAAAAACATTTTCCTTCCATTGACCATACCAGTCTTCCCAACCTCTGTTCCAACCTTCCACCAGTACACCATCCATGCCATGTTTAGATGCGAAGTCAATATATTTTTTTACATTGGCAGTGGTTGCTCCATGATGATGAGAAGCACTGTCCCATGCTGATTTGCCATTAAACATCTCCCACCAAACTCCTACAAATTTTTGCGGTTTGATAAATGATGGATCCTTTATTTTTGATGGCTCATTCAAATTCAGGATCATCTTTGAAGCAAGGATATCAGTTGCTTTATCACTCACTATGACTGTTCTCCATGGACTAACGGCGGGAGTGATCAAATACGCTTTATTATTATAAGCATCCGGAACGAGTTGTGAAGTTAATGTCAGGTTTTTTTTATCGATCAATATCTGCATTCCTGAATAATTCAGCAATGCTGCTTCATGAATATTGATATACAAACCATCATTTGTTTTCATCATCAATGGCGTTTGTACACCATTGGCACTGAAAGGAGAAGTAACGCCAATTGCTGTTTCCTCTTTCTCGGCTTTATAAGCATCAACCTCACTCAGTTTTGTTGTGTTGTATAAAAATTCGTTGCTGTCGTAATCTCCGGGGATCCAGAATGTTTTATGATCGCCTGTTAATTTGAATTGTGTTGCTTCATCACTGATAATAAAATGTTTCAAATGCTGTTGTTCAGGAAATTCATAACGAAATGCGGCGCCGTCATCAAAAACACGGAACACCAACTTGATAATGATACCTGAATTGTTTTTATCGATTAAGGTCACAGCCAACTGCTTATAATTATTGTGAATGTTCTTTAACTCACCCCAAACCGGCTGCCATGTTTCATTTACAACTGAAGAATCTACAGAACTGATGCTGAACTGGTTTAAAACCACTTCCGGCTTACTCAATTTAAAACTGAAAGTGGATGGCAGTATCACAGCCTTTTCTTTCCGAGATATGCTGTACCAAACAGAACCATCAGCATCTGTTGATAATTTCAATTGTAGGACATGGTTGGGAGAATTTACCGTGATATTCGAACTTGCATTTGCCTGAAAAATGATCAGCATCAAAAATGCAACAGCAAAACTTGGTATAAATTTCATATGGACAATTTGAGCAGTGAAGTTATTTATAGCAGTTGATTAAACAATTACTGAAAACCTTTGCGGTTGATAAGTTTGCAGCATAAAAAAAAGGACCATCTTTTCTGATGGTCCTTTTAAATAGAAATGATTATGAGTTTTATCTTGCAGGCATATTTAACGGTGTATCTCGTTTCAGCATATTGTCTCTGTTCGCCATTTCCCATGCAGTGTAGAATACCAACTGGGCGCGTTTTGCCATCAGGTCAAAATTGATTTTATCAACTGTATCTGAAGGTTGATGATAATCTGCCTTCAGCATTCCATCATAGAAAAATAAAATAGGCACTCCTTTGCGAGCAAAATTATAATGATCGCTGCGGTAATAGATCATGTTTGGATCTTTAGGATCATCAAACCTGTAATCCAATACAAGCTTTGTATGTTTATTATTAGCGGCTTCATTGATCACTGGCAATTCGCTGCTCAATTTATCATGACCAATTACATAAATATAATTTAAAGTATCGGGTGTTTTGCGTTCTGTATCTACTCTGCCATCCATATCAGTATTCAGGTCTACACTTGTTTTTTCCAAAGGATAGATCGGATGTTCGGAATAATACTGAGAACCCCATAACCCTTTTTCTTCACCACTCACTGTCATGAAAATAATGGTCCTTCTTGGTTTGTACCCCTTTTTAGCTGCAGCACTAAAGGCTTCTGCCATTTGGAGTACAGAGGTTGTACCGGAACCATCATCATCAGCACCATAATAAATAACATCGCCTCTTTTACCTAAATGGTCGTAATGGCCTGTTAAGAAAACATACTCATCACTTTTATCGGTTCCGGGCAACATGGCCAATACATTGCTGCTTTGCAGATCGGCAGTTGTTTTGTTTGCATTCACTTTAATTTCAGAAACATAACTTCCTTTTGCAGTCTCTTTTAATTGAGCAGAGGACAGTTTAGATGTTCTTCCCAATAACGCTGATGCTACTTCTTCTGAAACAGAGGCAGCTAAAAATGAGCCCGTGCTTGGAAGTTTATTTAAATACATATTCCCTTTTGTAGCGGTTGCTGTTTTTTTAGGGAAATCTTTTGATATCACAAAAATACCAACAGCTCCTTTTGTTTTTGCAGATATTGCTTTTGCATTGATAGAACCCGGTCCCCCGAATCCTCTTCTGCCTTGTTGTACAGGCGCTGTGTAATTATCGGGCAGCCCATCTAACACAAGAACGATCTTTCCTTTCACATCAATATTTGCATAATCGTTGATGTTTTTTGCAGAATCGATCAAACCATATCCGGCAAAAACAATATTGCTGAATGTCCAATCACCACTCGATAAACTTTGCAATGAGAATGTATAATCCTTATCCCATTCAAACGTTTTTCCGTTCACCTGCAATTTTTTTTCAGTCAGTTCATCCTGATATACAGGATAATATTGCTCATAACTTTCGCCATTGCCGGGTTTTAATCCAAACTTTTTAAATTGCTCTGTAATATAGGCTGCTGCACGTTTTTGTCCGGGTGATGCAGTTTCCCTTCCTTCCATTTCTGCGCTTGCGATCACGCTTAATTTTTCTTTCAATGCCTGAGGTGTGATCAGGTCTGCAAATTTTTCTACAGGTTCCTGCTTTTGCGCAAACGAGAAAGTAGCAGCAAAAGATAAGCTTACAAATAAGAGTCGTTTCATGGTGTTTTTTTATTTATTTATGAACAAGCGATTTTATTTACACGATCAGCATGCCTGCCGCCTTCGAATTCGGTAGACATAAAATTTTCGATCATTTCTATAGCAAGGGATAATGCAACAAATCTTGCAGGTATGCAAATGACATTAGCATTATTATGTTTACGGACTAATTTGGCAACGTCATTTTCCCAACATAATCCGGCACGAATATCCTGGTGCTTATTTGCAGTTATGGCAACACCATTGGCGCTTCCGCAGAATAAAATTCCAAATGCTGTTTCACCACTTTCAACACTGCTGGCTACAGGATGTGCAAAGTCGGGATAATCAACAGAAGTGTGTGAATAGGCGCCAAAATTTTTTACAGCATACCCTTTTTCTTCCAACCAGTTTTTTACAGCCTCTTTATATTCAAACCCGGCATGATCGCTGCCGATGGCAATAGGCTTATTTTTATCAAATACAAAGCTCATCAGTGAAGTTTTATCGAAAGTAATGAATGACAATAATAATGACGGATTATTTAGATGAACGGATTAACAGCAACGTCCTTTCTTCAAAAAATAAGAATACTAACGCAGTATTTTCATCTTTACCATTTCAATGCGCGTATCGCTCACATTCAGTACATCGAATTGATAATTATCGATAATGATCTTTTCTTTCGGCTTAGGGATCGTTTCATGTTGCTGAATGATATAGCCACTCAGTGTTTCTGATTCTGTTTCCGGAAATGCAAAATCATATTTCTCTTTCAGATAATCCAGCTCTAATCTTCCGCTTAAAATAAACTCATCTTCGGATAATTGTTTTTCTACGAACTCTTCAACATCATATTCATCTTTTATCTCTCCGAAAATTTCTTCCAATACATCTTCCATGGTAACAATACCCGAAGTGCCGCCAAATTCATCCACCACCCAGGCAATACTTTTTCTTTCCTTCGTAAACCGATTGATGAGGTCTGTTGCACTCATGCTTTCAGGCACTGCAGAAATAGGCAATAAAATTTCTTTGACACTTGCCGGTTTTTTAAACAGGTCCAATTGATGAATATAACCAACAATATCATCAATATTTTCGTTGAAAACGATGAGTTTGCTGAGCTTTGTATGAATGAAATGTTTCTTTACCTCTTCGATCGTACTGCTAATTTCAACCGCTTCAATTTCAGTACGTGGTACCAAGCATTGTCGGATCTTTACCATTGGCAAACTGAGCGCATTCTCGAATAACTCTTTATTCAGTTCGGGATTATCCTCATCCTGCTCTTTTGTTTGTTGAAAGAAATGCTCCAGATCAACTTTCGAAAAAGCAAGGTCTTTATCTTTTACAGGAAGGTTGAATAAATATTTTAATATCCATTGTGCAGTGCCTACAAAAAAATTAGCAAAGGGTTGAAATAGTTTATGAAACAAACTTGCCAAGGGCGCAAAAGTTGCCAGTAAAGTATCGCTCTTAGCCCTGAAGATCGCTTTTGGCAAAAACTCACCAAACACCAATACCACCAATGTGGAGCAAATGGTATCAACGATCAGCTTTACATAGGCGTTATTAAAATGAAAGGGATTCCAGGCGATCTGGTTCAGAAATTCATCAAACAATAATCCATAAGTAACTAAAAATAGATTCAATCCGATCAAACAGGTACCCAGGAATTTAGCCTGCTGTTCCAGAAATCCGGAAAGAATGATCCCGCTGTTCTTACCCTGTTTTTTCTTTAATTCAATGCCCAAGCGATTGGCACTGATAAAGGCAATTTCATAGCCCGCAAAAAAGCCAATGAAAATCAGGGTTACAATAATTAAAAGGACGATCGACAATTCGCTCATGCTACGAAAGTATAACAAGTACCGCATACTTCAAAAGCCCTGTAAACAAAGCCTGTATTGCACCTGAATTCATTACCGGGGTACTTTGAAATTAAAAAAGTCAGGTATTTGAAGGATACCTGACTTTTTACAAGACTGGAAAAACTTAAAACTCCGCCAGTTTCGGCTTTGTTTCCATAATATCTTCAATGCTTTGCAGTACTTCTGCTGTCAATAATGGCAAGACTTCAAGTGCTTTTAAATTGTCTGTCAATTGTTCTTTTTTGGTGGCACCTAATATGGCAGTCGTCACATTCGGGTTTTTAACACACCATGCAATACTCAGGGACGCAACAGAAACGCCCAATGCTTTTGCCAGAACAGACAATTTTTTCACCTTTTCGACCTTCTCGTTCAATACCCATTTGTCGCGTAACCATTCAAAGCCTTCCATTCCCAAGCGGCTTCCTTCCGGAATGCCATCATTATATTTTCCGCTCAATAATCCCGCTGCCAATGGGCTCCAGATGGTGGTACCCAGGCCAACATTTTTATAGATCTCCAGAAAATCCTTCTCCACTTTTTCTCTTTCAAATAAATTGTATTGAGGTTGTTCAACCGATGGCCCGATCAAATGCTGTTGTTGCGCAGCACGATGCGCTTCCATGATCTCCACACCACTCCATTCACTCGTTCCCCAATATAAGACCTTGCCTTGCTGGATCAAAGTATTCATCGTTTGTACCACTTCTTCAATAGGAACATTTTTATCGGGACGGTGGCATAAATACAAATCCAGATAATCTGTTTGCAAACGTTGCAATGCTTCATTGCAGGCTTCGGTCAGATGCTTTCGACTGAGGCCGGTTTGATTGGGCTTATTATTTTTCCCTCTCGATCCGAAAAATGCTTTAGATGAAATAGTGTAGGATGTTCTGTCCCAATTTTTGCTTTTCAAAACCCTGCCCATCATTTTTTCGCTTTCTCCCAATGCATATACTTCGGCATTATCGAAAAAATTAATGCCGTTATCATAAGCGATCCCCATTAACTCATCTGCAATACCATCGTTGATCTGTTTGTGAAAAGTTACCCAACTTCCAAAACTTAAAATGCTTAATTGCAACCCGGTTTTGCCCATTCTTCTGTATTCCATATAGATTGATTTTTAATGCTTGCAAGTTAAAAAAATTGCTTTGTCGAATAAAGGCAAACCGAAACAAGACTATTATCCGACTTTGCTGGCAGGCAGCCGCAACTTGCTTATATATTGATCAGACTGCTTGCTGCAAATAATCAATAACTGCTGTCGGGAACATTGATGATACTCTCGTAGCTGTTAAAGACTTTTCCTATTTTTGTGATAGTGAACCACTTAAAATTCTGGTCTGCCGTAAGCCCCTGTCCAAAAATAATTTGCCGAGGTGAATTCTGGCTTAAATGAATTGGTTTATCCGTAAAAAAAGTTCCCGCATTTCGATCCCACCATAATTCGTTACACCAGAGTGTGTCTTTTTTAATATTGAAAATGATAACACTGTCGCGCAGAAATACCCTTCCTTCATTTTCATTGTACCGCGCATATTTGGCAAATAACTGGCTTTCTACATGATCGGAACTGTCATAAAAATCTACATGCACAGTTTTAGTAAACTCAACTCTTGGGGTATCCTGTAAATAACGCAGCATGAAAGGTGCTTTTAAATTAGCTTTCAATTTACCTCCGGTACTGTAGATCATCTCAATTTTTTTCCCTTCTTCAATACCATCTCTTCTTTTGCCCAAGTCCTGTACTTTTTTAATATCGTTTTCGCATGATGCTGCCACTCCGCAAAAAAGAGTTACAAGAAGAAAATATTTTATTGATAAGGATGAATTTTTCATTGTACGATTAAATAGCAAACTTAAGTCATAGAAAGAATTCTATACATTATTTAACTCGCTGATAGCAAATAACCCTTTGAACAACAAATAAGGGTCAGCCGAAATTTTATTTTTTAAATGCGGTACAAAAAAGTCCATGTCGCCGCCCGTTAGCATCACGCGTAAATGATTATATTTTTCAGCATAGGCATCAATAATACCATCAATTTCTTTGGCCATTCCAAGAATAACCCCACTCAATAAATTGGTTTTTGTATCATACCCTATCAGAGGAAAACTATGTTCTGCCTGTATCATAGGCAGTAGTGCCGTTTGTTCGTGCATGGCACGGAAACGCATATTCATACCGGGAGAGATACTGCCGCCAAGAAATTCATGAAACTTATTAATGTAATTATAAGTGATGCAGGTACCCAAACCAATTGCCAAACAATGATGCTGCGGAAACAGGTCAATTGCCGCCGAACAAATAGCTAACCTATCTGCCCCAATTGTTTCAGGTTTGCCAACCGGGGTAGTAATTGGTATTTTACTCTGATAATTAAGTTTATGAAATTTTGTTTTTTGATTCAGCAGTTCTTCCAATTTTGGATCATGATTAATGACTGATGAAAGAATTGATCTGGCAGGATGATATTGCTCTATATATTTTTCAATCGCGGACGGATGATCGGTTTCCAACACTACCACGCCTTTCAATTCTCTCCCCTCGAAAATGGCGAGTTTAAGTCTTGAATTTCCAAAGTCCAAACAGAATGTTGTTTGCATGTATATGATTTAACTGCAAAATTAAACCCTTTCAACTCTTCGAAGTGTTCAATAGCGGGATTTTCTCTTTTAAATTTTGAATAGCGAAAATTTTCTGTTCTTTGCAGATAATTAAAGGTTATGAAAATATCGGGTTTCACATATGTAAAAAACGGATTCAGTTATGGTGTTCCATTTTTAGAAGCCATACAATCCATTTTGCCGATATGTGATGAGTTCATTGCTGTTATCGGAGAATCGGATGATGGCAGCAGAGAGGCCGTTGAAAAATTAGGGTCACCAAAAATAAAGATCATCGACAGCATCTGGGATATGAATTTAAGAAAGGGAGGGAAAGTATTTGCACAACAAACCAATATTGGCATTGATCATATTACCGGCGACTGGGCATTTCATATTCAGGCTGATGAGGTCATACACGAAAAAGATCTTCCCAAAATTTTAGAAGCCATTAAAAATAATGACCGCAATAGAAAAGTAGAAGGTTTTATTTTACCCTTTTTGCATTTTTGGGGCGGTTACAATTATATCAGAAACACAAGACGCATTCATAAACATGAGATAAGAATTTTCAGAACGGGCTTGGGTGTTCGCTCATTCAGAGATTCGCAGGGCTTCAGAAAATTTACTTCGATTGGGAATTATAATAACGGCACGGAGACAGGAGAAAAATTATTTGTAAAAAAAATAGATGCCCCGATCTTTCATTATAACGGAATTCGCCCTCCGGCTTTGTTCAGAAAAAAAGCGGAAGAAATGGGCTCATTCTATAAAAATGAAAATGAAGTAAGAGAGGAATTGAATGCCCGGAATTATGATTGGGATAATGTTGACAGAGTGGAATTATTTACCAAACCACATCCTGCATTGATGCAACCAAAAGCAAACGCACAGGATTGGGAATATGTCTTTAATCCTGCAAAAGCTGTTTGGAAAACAAAAGATAAAATATTGCAACCTATAGAAGATTTATTAGGATTCAAATTCGGCGAATACAAAAATTATAAACTCATCAAATGAATCTATCGGTAGTCATCATAACACATAATGAAGAAAAGAACATTGAACGATGTTTGAAAAGTGTTCAGGACATTGCCGATGAGATTGTTGTGGTCGATTCTTTATCTACAGATGCAACAGAACAACTCTGCAGTAAATATCATGTCCGTTTCATTTCACAGGCATTTCTCGGTTATATCGAACAGAAGAATTTTGCATTGCAGCAATCATCAAACAATCATGTATTGAGCCTGGACGCTGATGAAGAATTGAGCAGTGAATTATGTGAAAGCATAAAAACTGCAAAGCAGAAAGGATTTCCTTTCGATGCTTATTCTATGAATCGATGTAGTAGTTTTTGTGGTAAATGGATCAAACATGGAACTTGGTACCCTGATAAAAAAATAAGACTCCTTGATAAAACAAAAGGAAAATGGGGTGGCACCAATCCTCATGATAAAATTGAAATGCAGACAGGCTGCAGTATTCAGCATTTAAAAGGCGACCTTTTTCATTACAGTTATTATTCACTCGAAGAAGTCATTACACAAAATAATAAGTTTACAACCATTCAGGCTAAAGCCATGTTCGATAGCGGTAAACGTGCAACCTATTTAAACCTCATTATCAATCCATTCACGGCTTTTGTGAACGGTTTTATTTTTAAACGGGGATTCTTAGATGGCGTAGATGGTTTTTTTATCGCATCTTCCGTTGCCTACCAAACCATGGTGAAATACGCGAAACTGCTACACTTGCGAAGAAAACAATGATTTATTTTTTAGTGAATCTTTTTGTCTTTTTTGACTTTGTGGTTCAACTTGTTTTTTTAAATAATATCCCAAACAAATCACCAAAGAAAATATGGCCACACCGTATTGCCCTTCCAGCGAATCATCCGTAATTAACGGAATGAATAAGCTCATCATCAAACAAACAGAAAAGATATTGTTTAATGAAAAGAATGGGATCAATAAGGCCATCCCAACAGAAAATAAGATCATTCCCAACCATCCACTGGCAGCAGCATAGATCAACCATTCATTCGTTGGAATAAATCTTTCATAATCCAATGTGTTTGGATGAAATTGGACATGCCATTGATTCACCTCATTTTTCAGATCCCCAAAACCAACTCCGGCTAAAGGATGACGTAGGGTAATATACCATCCTGCCTTCAGGGATAAGACCCTTGCCCCGTCTGAAGATCCCGTTTCTATTTTTCCCTTACTATAATTACCGAAATCGTACAAAACATATTGGACACGATTATGCAATGTGGGGAAACTTTGATAAGCAACAAACAGAATGGTCAATATTGCAGCAAATAAGATCAGGCTTATCTTCCTCATTCCTTTTGCAAAGAGAAAATAAAATATCATAACTATGATACTTGCATACAAACAAAGTAATCCTGTTTTTGAAGCAAGTAAATGCAGGAAACTGATCAATAAAACACTAATCATTCCACCAATGATCTTTTCGATCTTATTTGACCGAATGATCAATTGCCAATTCAATAAAATGAGCGATAATGCTATTAACCAACTGAAACGGATATGATCATCGTCCAGGATTGTTGGCATTACTTTAGCAACCAGATAAGATTTTGTGATCGCTTCTTTATCATTTAAAAAAGTGATCACACTCCAAAAACAACCGATCAAAACAACGCCAGTGAGCAAGTAAATAATCTGCTTGAGCTGCTTTTGATCCGGATCAACAGATAAAAATCCAACACCGATCGTGATCAATGGAATTTTATTGATAAAACTTTGCCACCAGATACTTTTATCATCACTCCATGATCCCGAAACCAATACAGGAAGAATGATACATAACCCGGCTATCAATAATTTTTTAATGATTATTCTGTTCGAATCGTTCCAAATAAATAAAAACAAGATCGCAACAGAAATAATTGACAGTGCTGCTCTTCCTGCCAAAAAGCAAAGCACGAACAGTATGATCATCAAAAATGATATTCGCTGTTTGTGATTATTTTTCAACAATGCTTTCATTAAGCAACTAATTTCGTGTTTACAATTTATGATCAAACAAAATAAAATGCCGTAAATTGATTACATGAATGAAAGCAATTCCAATACATTCGTGTAATTCGCAAAAAATCCGTGTAATAAAATATTTTCGACAAATTACGATTAATACAGCCTTACATTAGCAATTCATGTGGCATCAATTATTAAAAGAAATTCAGCAGGGCAACAGCAAAGCCCTGGCCAGAACGATCTCTCTGGTAGAAAATGAATTCGAGAATTATTTTGATCTCTTGCAACTATTGCCGGTGTCTTCTGCCAAGATCATTGGTATCACAGGCCCTCCGGGAGCAGGAAAAAGCACTTTAACAGACGCATTGATCGGCGAAATGATCGCGCAACACAAAAAAGTGGGAGTGCTATGTGTGGATCCCTCTTCACCATTTAACCTGGGTGCCTTGTTAGGCGACAGGATCAGGATGAGCGAATGGTATAATCATCCCAATGTATTTATCCGTTCTCTGGCAACAAGAGGGAGCCTGGGTGGTTTACATCCCAAGATCCTTGAAATTGCAGATCTGATGAAAGCTGCCAATTTCGATTTCATCATCATTGAAACAGTGGGTGTAGGGCAGAGCGAAGTAGAAATAGCCGGACTGGCAGATGCAACTGTCGTGGTGGTGGTACCCGAAGCGGGCGATGAAGTACAAACGATGAAGGCAGGACTGATGGAGATCGCAGATATATTCGTAGTAAATAAAGCTGATCGCCCCGACGCAGATTCATTTGTAAAAAACCTTCGCACCATATTAACTCCTGCACATAAGACAGGTATCCCGGTAATTAAAACGATCGCATCACGAAAAGAAGGTGTGCACGAATTATTTGAAAAAATAACGGATCAACTTAAAATTACTGCAACAACTGACAGAAAATATTTCCTGATGGCCGAAAGAGCCTATCAGCTAATCGAACAATATCGCATGAAAGACATCAGCAAGGAAGAGCTGAGAAAAGAGATCGAATCAAAACAAAACCTTAACTTGTACCAGTTCATTCAGCAATATTTTAACTAACGATATGCAACCTAAAATCTTTAAAAGAGCACCAACTGCCGTAACAGTCGAGAAAGGGAAAACCTATTCCTGGTGTACCTGCGGCATGAGTGAAAAAAATCCGTTGTGTGACGGAAGCCATAAAAAAACATGGACGGAAGAAAATGGTGAAACCCTGATGCCTTTCAGAAGCCTTAAATTTACACCTGAAGAAGATGGCGAAGTTTTTTTGTGCAATTGCAAGCATACAAAGAACCCTCCCTACTGCGATGGCAGTCATAAAAGTTTGAGTTCTATCTAAAAACAAGATTTACCACAAAGTTTTTTCACAAAGAACCAAAGAAAACATTGTGCTCTTTGTGCTGCTTTACTTTGTGTGCTTTGTGGTTAATTCTTTGTTCAATAAAATTTATTACTGAGATTCCTGTTCGGAGATGATCTGTTTTTCTCTTTTCCACCAGCGATAACCGATGAAACCGATGATGGCAAATGGCATGACCATCAAATAAACGATGGCGCCATTCAATGCTTTGGCAGGCCCTTCGCCCATCTGTTCTGCTGTCTTGGTACAGATAGAACATTGCGCAACTGCTGTTTGAAAGATTGAAATTAAAAAGAATACTATTAAACCCGTTTTCTTCATTGCGGCATTTATTTCGTTGCAAATATAGGAGCTGTCTGTAATTTTTTCTATCTTTCTTCCTCAACCATTCACCATGTACCAACGCAGAAAATTTTTACAACAGGCGGGTTTATTAGCAGGGGCATTCTCTGCAAGCAGTTTATTCAACCAATTACACGCTGCAGAAATTGAACATGCAGAAAAACGCATTAAAAATTTATCTGCTGAAGATGTTGCAGCAGATGAAGATTATTGGAGTGTGATACAACAGGCATTTACCGTTAATCCGAATATCATCAATTTAAATAATGGCGGTGTAAGTCCTTCACCCCGGGTGGTACAGGAAGCAGTGGAACGATATAATAAGTTATCCAATGAAGGCCCCTCCTATTATATGTGGAGAATATTGGATCAGGGCAGGGAACCTTTGCGCCAAAAATTAGCAGAACTCGCCGGATGCAATCCGGAAGAAGTTGCCATCAACAGAAATGCGACCGAATCTTTGAATACTGTGATCTTCGGTCTGGAATTAAAAGCAGGCGATGAAGTGATCGGCACCAAACAGGATTATCCCAATATGATCAATGCATGGCGGCAACGTGAACAGAGAGAAGGCATCAAATACAATCAGATCAGTTTCAATTTTCCGATAGAGAATGACGAAGAAATTGTAAGTGCTTATGAAAAAGCAATTACTTCGAAAACAAAGATCATTCATGTAACACATATTATCAATTGGGTGGGACAGATCATGCCGGTAAAAAAGATCGCTCAAATGGCACATAAGCATGGCATTGAAGTGATCTGCGATTCGGCACATTCATTTGCATTACTCGACTATAAAATTCCTGATCTGGAATGTGATTACTGGGGAACATCCTTACATAAATTCTTAAGTGCCCCTATCGGCAGTGGGATGCTTTGGATCAAAAAAGAAAAAATTGAAAAGATATGGCCACTGGTTTGTAATGATAAACCGAGAAGTGCCGATATCAGGAAGTTTGAAACCCTTGGCACAAGAAGCTTTCCGATCGAACAGGGAATCGGAGAAGCAGTAAATTTTCAAAATGCCATCGGTAATAAACGAAAAGAAGAACGCATTCGTTACCTAAAAAATTATTGGGCTGAAAGAGTGAGTGTTATTCCGAAAGTAAAAATCAATACTTCTTTAAAACCGCAGTACTCTTGCTCTATTTGTGGAGTGAGTATTGACGGCATGACACCGGGAGAATTAGACAGTGCTTTATTCAATACTTATAAAATTCATACCGTTGGAATTGTTTGGGAAAATATTAGTTGTGTGCGCATCACTCCGCATGTGTACACAAGAATTGAGGATTTAAATAAATTGGTTAGAGCGATCGAAGAAATTGCAAAGAAGAAATAAGTTTATCAAAAAAATATTAGACTATTTCAATTACATAGTATAAAAAAACGTATCTTGTATTAGGATCTTGGCTTTGTTTTTAACCCTTTATATTTCTGCATTTATTCTTCCACTTTTATTCTCGTATAGTCCAACATAGTCCAGGGATAGTCCACGAAATCGTGGACTATCCCTGGACCATCCTAGAATGAAATAAGAGATATATAAGGCTTATCTAAGGCTTTAGTATAGGATAAGCTGCCTTCTACTGAATAAATGTTGCTTTGCAGATAACAAAAATAGTCTTACAGATCTCCCAACTGCGGCCTCAACAAGATTTCTTCCACACAAGCCTGTGCAGATAATTGAGATGCAGTAAAGATCATTTTAGCAATATCATCTGCTTCCATGATCCTTTTGGGATCGATACCACTGCCACTCCAACTGTTCGTATATGCAGCACCGGGCAACACAGCAGTTACTTTAATATTGAATGGTTTTAATTCTTCACGCAAATTTTTACTAAACCCCAACATGGCATACTTGCTAATGCTGTAACTGCCCCCGTTTGGGTAGGCTGCAATCGAAGCGATGGAACAAATATTAAAAACATGCCCGCTCTTATTTTTGATCATTGCCGGTAATAATGCTCTCGTTAAATGATAGGCACTGTACAAATTCGTTTCTATCATTTGTTCTAATAACCCATCTTCTTCTGAATGTACGGAGCCTGGTAAAAACTGTCCGGCATTATTCACAAGAATATCAGTTGCCCCGAAACTTAAACACCAGTCAGCAAATGCCTGCACCGCTTGTGTCTGACGCATATCAACAGGCTTTACAAGAACAGTTGTCTGCGGATATTTTTGTCTCAATTCATCAGCTGTCGCATTCAATTTTTTTTCATCTCGGGCACATAAGAACAATTCATTTCCTGCCGCTGCAAATTGTCCTGCAACCGCTTTACCTATTCCCTTCGACCCGCCTGTTATAATTATGTTCATGGTTAATTTGTATTTAGCAGTTAGATTTGATGCTGCAAATATCGTACATCATTATTTTTAAAACTACATGGCTTATAAACATCTGTTCTTCGATCTGGATCACACATTGTGGGATTTTGAAATAAACACCAAGGAGACCTTACAAGAACTTTTTGAAATTAACGCTCTAAAAGAAAAAGGTGTTGACGATTTTGAAAAATTCTTTTCCAGTTACAGTTATCATAACCATCGGCTATGGGACAAGTACACGAAAGGTTTAATTAAACAAGATGAATTAAGATGGAAAAGAATGTGGTTGGCTCTATTGGATTTTAAAATTGCTGATGAGGTTCTATCTAAGGATCTTTCAGTCCAATATTTAGAGATATTGCCTACTAAAAAAAATCTCTTCCCTTATACTTTTGAGATATTGGACTATTTGAAAAATAAAGGATACATCATGCATCTCATCACAAATGGTTTTGAGAGTGTGCAGCATAATAAATTACGCCACAGCAAACTGACTGATTATTTTGTAGAAGTGATCACTTCAGAAGCGAGTAATAGCTTAAAACCCAATAAAGAGATCTTTGAATTTGCGTTACAAAAAGCAGGAGCAAGTATTCAGGAAAGTATCATGATCGGAGATAATTTAGATGCCGATATTCAGGGTGGCATCAATGCAGGACTGGATACTATTTTTGTAAACCATCTTCAAGCTGAACCGCATATCCACGCCACTTATGTTATTCATCACCTAAAAGAACTGGAAGATATTTTATAAATAAAAAAGCCTCATCAATGATGAGGCTTTTTATATGCGAAAGATGATTACGCTTTCTTTACATCTTTTGTTTTACTGTCTTTCATGTCTTTTTTGTCGCACTTGTCTTTTTTGCATTCTTTGCCTTTGCAGCATTCTTTACCGCAGGTCTTTGTTTCTTTTTTAGCGTCCTGCGCAAAAGCAATACCGGTTACTAAAAAGGCTGCAGTTGCAAACATTAATATTTTCTTCATGGTCTTTGTTTTAAGTGATTTATTTTTCTAAAACTAACTCAATTTAAAATAAAAGAAATGTTATAAGCAAATTTTAATCCGTTTTTTGATGAATGGCAGCAACTAAATCCAGCTTGCCAAAACAGTCACCCCGCCTTTTACTGCCTGATTTAAGGCAACGTTAATCTTTGTCCCCACAGGCAATAAAACATCTACCCTGCTACCAAATTTGATGAATCCGTATTCATGACACTGTTTAACATGTTCACCCACACTTGTATAATTACAGATACGTTTTGCCAATGCTCCGGCAATTTGTTTGTATAGAATGGTTCCGTGGTTATTTTTTACAGCAACACTCCATCTTTCATTTTCAGTAGATGATTTGGGATGCCATGCCACCAGATATTTGCCTTTATGATATTTATTGTATACCACTTCACCACTTACAGGATTTCTGTTCACATGCACATTCGCAGGACTCATGAAAATGCTTACCTGAATGCGCTTATCATTAAAATATTCTTCATCAATTCTTTCTTCTATTACCACTACTTTACCATCGGCCGGACAAATGATCTGATTTTCATTGATGGTCAGTTTCCTTTCCGGTATCCTGAAAAATGAGATCAGGAATAATAAAATAAATAAAGTGACCACAAAAATGGAAACAGAAAGCCAGTATAGTTCACAACTGATAAAACTAAATGAAAGCAGATTCAGCACACCAAAGATCAATGCTGCAATAGCCAGGGTGCGATAGCCTTCTCTATGAATAGTCATCTCTTATAATTATGCGGCAAATATAAAAGAAAGAGATGAAATGGAACACGGATAACACAGATCAGAAGGATTTGCACTGCTGCAAATCCTATAATCAAAATATTTAAAACAAAATTCTGATACTATTAATGGGATAACTTACTTAAATATTATCTGAGATAATCTGTTTTATCCGCGTCATCTGGGTGCCATCCTTCCCTAAAATAATTAAATAAATAATTTAAGAAAGAGCCAAACAATCGGAGTAGCGATCAATAAAGAATCGAAACGATCTAAAAATCCACCGTGACCCGGCATGATCTGGCCGCTGTCTTTTACTTCGGCCATACGTTTTAATTTACTTTCTAAAAGATCGCCGAGTGTGCCAAATACAGCAGCAATAGATGCAATGTTTATCCAAACATATAAAGGGTACTTATTGCCAAGTTCGATATTCTTTGCTGTGAGTGTAATAATTAAAATGCAAAGCACTGCACCACCAATGGTTCCTTCCCATGTTTTTTTAGGAGATATTTTTGATAATGGATGTTTGCCGATGAATGAGCCCACCAAATAAGCCATTGTATCATTGATCCAGATAGAAAATACTAAAGTGCATGGAATGACAGCCCCGAAATCTCCGCTCCCGTAAGCAGCTCCCAAAACAAAGCCACTATCGGTTCTTATTTGCATCATCAATCCCCAACTCAAAGAAATATAGATCAGCCCAAATAAAGAATGTGCAATTAATCTCGGGTTTAACTGTTTCTTGAAAACAACTTCTTTTCCTAATAACAAGATGGAAATGATTAGCATCAACAACCAGCCAATTCCCTGCAATTCAACTGATCCGATCTTGTAAGCATGATTGGTCATCCAAAAAAGGAACATCCATCCCAACAGCATCACAGCATATTTATGAAACGCAGAAATACTTTTATAATCAGGATCGATCAACCCTACTAATTTTTGATATTCGATCCAGCAACCGAAATGAATCACTGAGAATAATACAAGAAAGGTCCATTGATTGATCAATAATCCCGAAAGCATTACTACTGCAAAAATGATCGCTGTAAGTGTTCGTGTTTTGAAAGTTTGAAAATTGAAAGCCATCAGTGCTATGATTTTAAAACACGAATTACGCTATAATTTCTAATACTTTAACTTCTTAATTCAGTAAGGCTTTTTGCAGCAAATCATTTGCTAATTCTTTAAAATGAGCTGGGACATATATTTCTATATCGCCGAAGTTAAGATAGCTGCTGTCTAATTTATTCAACACCTGTACTGGTATCTCATTCTCTTCCAGCATTCCTTGTATAATGCTTGCTTCGGTGTACTCTCTTGTTTTAAATAGTAGGTGCCACTGTTTCATTTTCGAAAGGGTTATCGCTTGGAGATAATGTGTTATCAATTGTATCGGCACCAATTCTTTTGCTTTCTTTTTTAAATGCCCGCATTAATGGGATTAAAGCAAATATCCCTGCTGCCACCAATAAAATTGTAGGCAAAACAGAAAGTGTACCGGAGAAAAATGGCATATTATCATCCAAAGCTTCTTTTGGTATTTTTCCGTTTTTACTCATGGCATACAATTGTGTAATCGCAATTCCATTATTTAAAAAGTGAGCAAAAATATTCAGCCAGATATTTTTACTGTAATAAAATAATAACCCTAAAATAACACCAAGTGCGGCTCTCGGTAAAAAACCGTAATAACTGACATGCACTGCGCTGAATAAAATACTGGTAACAATAATACCGATCCATACATTACCAAACCATTTGATGAATAGTTGTTGAAAACCTCCCCTGAATAAAACCTCTTCAAAAATGGCCGGAGCCAATGCAATTACTATCAGTGTAAAAAGGTAATCCCAAACTGTTTTCATATTTGCCATCACCATGATCTGCTCAGAATATTCATCCTCCCATTTATGAAATTTCAATGCCCAGGTTTTTGAAATGGGTATCATTTCATTCAGTTCTCCTAATGCGCCGCTTAAAAACAAACCAACCAATACAATGATCACTACAAATAAAAGTTGCTTCTTACTCATCAATGAGAGAAACCCTAAATGCGTCAACGGTCTTTTATTTACAATCATTGCATAAAAAAATGCAGGCAGGAAAAACATTCCGAAAGAAGCTACCAATTGCATCAGCTTTGCTGCATTGCCAAAAGCAGGGTTCAATAGATCTTTTTCGATATTTTTTGGAAATGAACCCGTCATCATCATCCAGGCAAGGACGGATAAAAATCCCCCTGCAATTAGACCCCCTCCGAGCATTCCGATCAATATTCCAAACTGACCAAAATAGCTGATCTGTGGTTTATTGTTTTTTACGGCAACAGTGGGCATTGCATTACCTGCAACGAATTGTTGAATTATTTCTTCCTGAGATTCATCTAAATGCATAAAAAAGTTTACTTAAAGAATAGACTGTAAATTTGCAACTCTTTCCTGATTGGAAAGATAATGGATTTGATGAATGGTAAAAATAGGCAACATAGAACTTCCCGATTTCCCTTTATTACTCGCACCCATGGAAGATGTGAGCGATCCCCCTTTTCGTGCCGTGTGTAAAGAAAATGGGGCTGATTTGATGTTCACTGAATTTATTTCCAGTGAAGGATTGATCCGTGATGCCATCAAGAGCCGTCAGAAATTAGACATTTTTGATTATGAGCGCCCGGTTGGAATTCAAATCTTTGGTGGTGATGAAGAAGCGATGGCATTGAGTGCCAAAATTGTTTCAGTGGTAGAACCCGATCTTGTTGATATCAATTTCGGTTGCCCTGTAAAGAAAGTTGTTACCAAAGGAGCAGGTGCGGGAGTATTGAAAGATATTGGCATGATGGTTAAATTGACCGAAGCCGTTGTACGTTCCACCAGTTTGCCGGTGACGGTAAAAACAAGATTAGGATGGGATGACAACACTAAGAATATTGAAGAGGTTGCCGAACGTTTGCAAGATGTTGGAATTAAAGCATTGAGTATTCACGGACGTACCCGTTCGCAGATGTATAAAGGTGAAGCCGACTGGACATTGATCGCTAAAGTGAAGAATAATCCCCGTATCAATATTCCAATCTTTGGGAATGGTGATATTGATTCACCGCAAAAAGCTTTGGATTATAAAAACCGTTACGGTGTGGATGGTATCATGATCGGCAGGGCCGCTATCGGCTATCCCTGGATCTTTTCCGAGATCAAATATTTCCTACAGCATGGTCAAATGCCCATAGCACCTGATATTCACCAAAGGATAGCAGTCATCAAAAAACATTTGTACAAAAGCATCGAATGGAAGAAAGGAATGCTTGGTATTTTAGAAATGCGCAGTCATTATGCCAATTATTTAAAGGGCTTTCCCGATATAAAACAATACCGCAATAAACTGGTTCAACTAAAGACCATTGAAGAGATCGAAGAAACTTTGACTGAGATCGAAACAAAATATGCGGGACTAGAAATAGCCAGAACTCCTATCGAATTGATCAATTATCACGAGAACTGCCCACTGTAGCACCAGCTCCCATCAATTATAGTTTTAATTTAATTAACCTAAATGCTTGCATTTGTGAGTTTCATATTGTATTTTTCTAAATTGATCATATTTCTCATTTTTAAACCTAACAATTGACATGAAAAAATTATTTACATTCTGCATTATCGCAATCGCCCTATCAGCTTGCAACAGCGGTAACAAACCTGCGGCAACAACAGCTGCGGCCGACTCAACAGTGTATCCATACAAAGCAACTTATTCTTCCGCATTTACCTGTTCGGACAATAGCAAAAATGCAGTTGCCGTATTACAATCCTATAAAGATTGGGAAGACAATAAATTAAGCAATGGAACAGCCTATTTTGCCGATACTGTTGCTATGACCTATTCGGATGGCTCTAAATTAGTATTGGGAAGGGACAGCATTCTTCATTTTTGGCAAAAATTCAGAGACAGTTTGAGCAGCTCTAAAATTGAAGTAGTAGCCTGGACAAATTTACATAGCACTGATAAAAATGAAGATTGGGTAGGTGTTTGGTACAAACAAACTGATACTTATAAAACCGGTAAAGTAGATTCCGCTTTTTATCAGGATGACAACAGGATCGCAAATGGTAAAATAAATTTTATCAGTAGTAAAAAACAAAACTTAAAGAAATAGATCTCCGGAAATGATCTGAGCACAAAAGCCATCTTAATAGGATGGCTTTTGTGTTTCAAGCTACTAGGGTTATATTACTAGCCATTATTTATTCGGATTGTTTTGTATATCATCGATCAACCATCTCCTGTTCACTTGTGTTAATGAATACCTAAGCTTCATCCCCGATTCAAATGCTGCAATCACATTACATTGATAGTTCGAAAGTTTTTGAATACTGAGATTTACTTTATTAAGATCAGCCAGGTCTTCATCATAATCTTGTGACCACATAACAAGATCAAAGTCGAAGCCCGAAGGTGGCCCATCATTTTCCGGATCCCTTTTGAACTTCTCCTCACATTTCTTAAAATATTGACGCCACTGATCAATGTATTTGTCAGAAATATAACCGCTCTTTTTAAATATGGATAAATATTTCTCTGTTGCTTCAAAATTTACTGAATAAAATTTTGTTGAATCATATATTGCATGTTCACTGTTATTGACCAAATTGATCTTATCGATGTTTTTATAATTGTCTCTATACCATTTTAAAAAATTAATAACAACATTTTCGGCCTGTTCATTATTTTGTATAGTACTTAATTCGTTATTACTTGATGATCTATCTACTTGCCCTTCTCTTTTTTCAGAAGGGGAACATGCTATATAGAAAAAGAAAAAAGAAACTGCCAAGAGTCTTTTCATAAAAACTTTTCCCGTTTTAAGAAGTAATTAATGAATATCATCAATTTGCTTTATCCTGCATCATTCTCACAACTTTCAACACCAGACTTCTCGGTGTAAACCGGATTGAATTTGCCATGATATAATTCATCACTCCGGGTATACAAACTTTTGTTCCTTTCATTAAATGTTTATACCCGAATGCCGCGATCTCTTTTGAAGTAGGTAATTTTTTCCCTTTTACCAATCTGCTTTCTTCCAATGCAGCAGCTTTCTGAAATCCGCTTTCAAATGCACCTGGACACAATGCAGTAACAGTAACCCCTGTCCCTTCCAGTTCGTTAGAGATCGCTTCGCTGAAATGCAGCACAAAAGCTTTGCTTGCATAATACACACTCATCGTTGGCCCGGGCTGAAATGCTGCAGTAGAAGCCACATTCAGCACTTTGCCGAATCTATTTTTCAGCATAGCGGGCAAGAATAAATGAGTGAGTTTGGTTAATGCCAGAATATTGAGATTGATCATTTCTTCTTGCTTCTTCCAATCACTTTCAGCAAATAAATTATAATCCCCAAAACCGGCATTATTCACCAAATAATCAATGGCAATGTTTTCTTGCTGCAATTCGGTATATACTTCTTCTACCTGCTGCAATACACTCAGGTCCTTTGCGATCACTTTTACATTAACCCCAAATTCTTCCTGCAATGCTAATGCTAAGCTCTTTAACTTTTCTTCACTTCTGGCAACCAGAACAAGATTGATTTTATCTTTTGCAAAAAGTTTTGCAAACTCTTCGCCGATACCACTTGACGCACCAGTAATTAAGGCTGTTTTCATTGTATTGATTTGAATGTAATTATGAAGACGAATGAATCCGGATTTTATTTTATAGCAGCCAGCACTTTCTTATCCAATGGAGAAATTGTTTGTGCGAAAAAGTTGGTCAATACTCCTTTCTCATTAACTACATATTTAGAAAAATTCCAAACAGGGACCTGCTGACACCATCCGTTTTCTGTTGAATCGCTTAACCATTTGAATACAGCATTTTGTGCGTCTCCCCTTACAACATGACTTTTCTTCATCAGTTGAAAACTAACACCAAAGTTGACCTTGCAAAATGTAGCGATCTCAGCATCCTTCTTTTTTTCCTGCTCCTTAAAATCATTGGCAGGAAAACCAAGTATCACCAGATTCCCTTTGTTTTGCTGATGCAGTTTTTCCAGTTCATCATATTGGGCAGTATACCCACAATCGCTCGCTGTATTAACGATCATTACTTTTTTTCCTCTGAATTTTTCAAAGCTGATCGTATCGCCATTATTAGCAATTGCTTTTAGTTGATAGAAACTAACTGAAGGTTGAACAAACTTATCATTCACCAAAGCAGAATGTTTGGAAGGAAATATCTTCCCGAAAAACATCACAACAGGATAAATTGCTTTTAGGATCGATTGTCTGAACGTCATATCTTTTTGTTTGACTAAGAACAAAACAAACAGCAAAACGGTTGTGATTATGATGATTTTTTTCATGATTACCGGAATATCCACTTAAACAATTTCAAACGGCCTTTGAAAGATGGATATTTAATGAAAGGGTCAAACCAGTTGGGAGTCTTTAAAACGCCCTTCAGCCTGGTGAATGTATCGAAACTGAATTTGCCGTGATATGCGCCCATTCCACTGTTCCCAACACCTCCAAAGGGCAAATTGTGATTGGTAAAATGCCAGTCTGCATTATTGATACAACCGCCACCAAATGCAACGGAACTTATTAATTGTTCTTCTGTTTTTTTATTGGAAGTAAATAAATAAAACGCCAGTGGATTCTCATTTTGTTTAATGATCTGCAAAGCTTCTTCTGTAGTTGTGTAAGTGATGATAGGCAATATGGGACCGAATATCTCTTCTTTCATTAATATACTCTCTAAAGAAACCTCATCCAGTAATGTGGGTGCAATAAAAAGTTTGCTTTTATCATGAGTACCGCCATAAAGAATATTCCCTTCTTTCAAATAGCTAACCAGCTTATCGAATCTTTTTTCATTGATGATCTTTCCGTAATCATAGCTTACAGACGCATCTGTTGTATAAAATTTTTCAATAGCGGATTTGAGTTTCAGGACCAGTTCATCCCTTATAGATTGTTGCACCAGAATATAATCAGGAGCAATGCAGGTTTGTCCCACATTGATGAATTTTCCGAGCACGATCCTCTTTGCAGCTGTTGTTAAGTTTGCGTCTGCTTCCACAACGCAGGGGCTTTTGCCTCCTAATTCCAGAGTGACGGGCACTAAATTCTCGGCAGCCATTTTGTAAATGGCTTTCCCAACGGGAATACTGCCTGTATAAAAAACATGATCGAAACGAAAATTTTTCATCATGGCAGGAACGATAGAAGCGCCATCGCCTTGTACCACATGAACATATTCGGAAGGAAATATCTCAGTTATAATTTTTTCTATGATGGCAGAGGTAGCTTCCGCAAATTCGCTGGGCTTGATCACTGCAACATTACCTCCTGCAATGGCACCGATCAGCGGATTCATCAATAGCTGAAAAGGATAATTCCAAGGACTAATGATTAAAACCACTCCTAATGCATCTCGATAGATCTTACTGGAAGAAGGGAGGTTTGCCAGATCAGTACTTACAAATTTAGGCGCCATCCAACTATGCAGTTTCCTGATGGCAAGATTCAATTCAGTCAGCACCAAACCGATCTCAGTACTATATGCTTCTTCAGCACTTTTTTTCAGATCAGTATATAAGGCGGCACTGATCTCTTTTTCATATTTTAACAGCGCCTGTTTTAATAATTGTAGTTGTCTTTTTCTGAAACTGTAAGGCTTTGTAATTCCGGTTTCAAAATGGCTGCGCATATTTTGCAATAGCAGAAGCTCAACATTTGGCATAATCCTTTTTTTCGTATGACATTAGAATCAACAAAAAATATTGCTGTCCTTTATACGGAACAAGGTAATAAATATTGCGACAGCCTCTTAACTAGTTTAGTTAAGTTTTCGATACCGAAAGACAAGCTGCATTTTTTTGAAATAATGGCTTCATTAATCACAAGAAACATTACATCCCGGTGATGGTTTACCTACGGGCTCAAGGTCATAGCCTTGATTAAGATCGACCCAAAATGCTCTGGTAGTATAATAGTGATGAATGACCAACTGATTGTTCTTACAACAGGAAAAATCCTGATCGCTTCTGTAATGTTTACCGAACATTCCTGTAATGGGTGAAGTAATGGCCAATGCCACAGATACAGAGGCAATAGCGGCTGCGAATTTCAATTTGCTGAGCATAAGAATATTTTTTTGGTTAAAAGATTTCAAATCAATTCCTGTTTTTATTTTTTTGGAATTTGATTGTTTTAGATCTTTTAACTTTCAAAGCACATACCAGAGCCATAATGCATTGATTACAAGTGCTCTGCAATTCTTTTGAACTCCCGGAATTTCCATAAAATGGAAAGTTTTTCCTTTCGCCAGAAAAACTCTATGAATGACCCATTCAGTTCTTATTTAAACTAGGGGCTTTAAGAATGGATGTTACGCATCATAAGTATGCTTTTGTCATGGTATAACCTATCCTGATCATCCTATGAACCATCTTTTATCAAATTGTAATTCAGTGATATCCCGAGTCCTATATAAGTCGGGTTATACTCGGGACATACTCGGGATATACTCGGGATATCTCCGAATCAGTTAGGGCTTATCCATAAGTTTGCCATAAGGCAGGCATTCCTGAAATACAGGAATAACTGATCGCTCAAATTGATTATCCAAATAATTCCTATCTGTATTTCTGCTTAAATCTTTATATTCATTCCTCCATAATTAACTAACGATCGGCATGAAAAAAAATCAACCTAAGGAATCATTCCAGTACAGTTCACGCAGAAATTTTATCCGCAACGCCGCCATTGCTGCAACTGGTTTTTATATCATTCCCCGCCATGTTTTAGGACGTGGTTTTATTGCCCCGAGCGATAAATTAACGATCGCAGGTATTGGTGCAGGGGGCAAGGGCGCAGGTGATCTGCAAAGCTTTTTTGAAAGTGGTAAAGCAACTATTGTTGCACTTTGTGATGTGGATGACAGACAAAGTCTCACCAGTTGCAAGCGTTTTCCGGCTGCAAAATATTATAAAGACTATCGGGAGATGCTGGATAAAGAACATAAAAATATCGATGCAGTTTCTGTTTCAACACCCGATCATATGCATGCTGCACAAGCCATGGCCGCCATGCAAATGGGCAAACATGTGTATGTTCAAAAGCCATTGGCACATGATATCTATGAAGCCAGGATGATGACAGAAGCTGCACGCAAATACAAAGTAGTTACACAAATGGGCAATCAGGGTGCATCAGGTGATGGTGTTCGTCAATTGCGTGAATGGTTTGACGCAGGGATCATCGGTGATGTGCATACAGTCTATTGTTTTACCGATCGTCCCGTTTGGCCACAGGGCGTTAAATGGCCTGATAAAGCAGCAAGCATTCCATCCCAATTAGACTGGGATCTATGGCTGGGCACTGCAGCATATAAAGATTATGTTGACGGATTACTACCCTTCAATTGGAGAGGTTGGTGGGATTATGGCACGGGTGCATTGGGTGATATGGGTTGTCATTTGATGGAAGCGCCTTTTCGTGTATTGGGACTGGGTTATCCAACTGAGGCTGAGTGCAGCGTTTCCACCCGTTATACTCAACCATGGAAAAAAGCTTATTACCCCGAAAGCGGACCAACATCTTCGCATATCACACTTACTTTCAAAGCAAAGAATCATGATATCAAAATGCACTGGATGGATGGGGGTATTCAACCTGAAAGACCTGAGGAATTAGCTGCAACTGAAATGTTCGGGGATGGTGGCAATGCTGTTTTGTTTGTTGGAACAAAAGGAAAGATGATGTGTGGCACTTATGGAGCCAATCCAAGACTGTTGCCACTTTCGCGTAATCAGGAAGTGCAGATGAAACAATCACTTTTACGTGTGCCAGGAGGCGACAGGGGGCATTATAAAGCTTGGGTGGAAGCCTCTATCGCAGGTTATGGAACAGATGCACATAAAAACCTAAGTTCTCATTTTGATCTGGCAGGGCCGTTAACTGAAATAGTTTTAATGGGTAATCTCGCCATCAGAAGTTATGATATCAGAAAGCCAAAGCTCAATAAACCTAATGAGTTTGATTATCCGGGAAAAAATTTAAAGTTATTGTGGGATGGTGCCAATATGAAGATCACCAATTTTGAAGATGCCAATCAGTTTGTAAAAAGAAACTATCGCGATGGCTGGACTTTAGGTAAATGATCGAATGGCTTGAAATTAAAAACGTCGGAAGAAAATTTCCGACGTTTTTATTATATGACATACCAGTCTTTTTTTAAAATGCTTTTAAATAATCAGCATCGACTTTCGCACTTTCTAAAGTTGTTGTATTGGTGAAAGATTCCTGTTCAACAATATAATATTCCAACCCATTTTCTTTCCCGGTCTTTAAAATAGAATGAAAATCGATCGTGCCTTTCCCAAGATGTACAGATTCAATCCCTGTAGCTGTTTTACCCAGATCTTTTACATGGCATAAACGGAAACGGTTCGGATATTTTTTGAAATAAACCTGCGGATCAACTCCTGCTGCCACTACCCAGTAAATATCCATTTCAAAATCCACCAGATTTTTATCAGTGTTATCCATCATCACTTCCTGCGGAATCTGTCCGTCCATCGGTTTCCAGGAATAATCATGGTTGTGATAAGCAAATCGAATTCCATTCTTCTTACACACTTCGCCGTTCTTGTTAAACTCATCTGCGAAGCGTTTAAAATCATCAATAGATTTTTGAGGCCCTTTATAAGGGCAGATCAAATACTTCATTCCGATCTCTGCTGCTTCTGCTGCTTTGCGTTCAAAATCAGTTTTGGTTTCACAATGTGATGAAATGATCTTCATTCCAAGTTCGTCCATATAAGATTTGAATTCCTTGTTCTTCATTCCCCAAAACATGCCTTGTTTTCCTTCAAAACTTTCAATTTGTTTATACCCGAATGAGGCGATCTGTTTCAATGTATCTTTTGCATTTACATACAGATCCTCTTTCACCGTCCACAATTGAATACCAAATTGTTTTATTTTCTGTTTTGCAAGAAATTCATCATTCAGGATCGATGAAAAATTCTTACCGGGCATCGCTAAACCCAAAGCGGATAATCCGCTGAGCCTTAAAAAATCTCTTCTGCTGTTTGACATTTCAATCGTTTTATAAATAAAAATAAGTAATCTCTTAAATAAACTATTTAAATATTAGGAAGTTGCCCATGCTTTCTCGCCCTTTTTATAAGGAACAGATCCCTCATATTTCCCCGGAATGGCTACATAGCGTAAGGCTTCTGTAGCACCTGGCTTGGAAGTAAAGAACCCAAACAAAGTGAGTTGTTTCATCATGGCAAAATAATGATTGGAATCAGTTTCTTTTTTTGATTTCTGGTAGGCTTTTGCTTCTTTGTCTAATTCAATCAACAATTCCTTGCGTTGTTCTGCTGTAATTTTCATGAAAGAAGTACTGAACTTTTTCTTGCTTTCCTCTTCCAGTTTTATCAAGCCATCATGAAATATCTTTTGATCTTTTGATTCATAACAATCATTTACCATCACCGTCATGAACTTGCCTACTTCTGCATCTTTTGCACCCGGTGTATTTGTTTTTGGAATGATGGTCTCTGCCACTTCGTCTAGAAAGGCAATATCATCGGCATCAAAAGCTTTGTCAGGCTTTGCATTGTTCTTGCAACCCGATAACAATAGTTCACCCCCGATCAAAGCACCACCGGTAGCAAGTGTTATCATTTTTAAAAGTTCTCTTCTTTCCATACTAATCTATTATTTTATAGGTTTCCTTTTTTGAGTTCACTCACGGCATGATCAGCGGCACGCGCTGTAAAAGCCATATAAGTCAATGATGGATTCTGACAGGCTGCAGAAGTCATGAATGATCCGTCAGTTACAAATACATTCTGTGCATCCCAAACCTGATTCCATTTATTTAAAACAGATGTCTTAGGATCTTTACCCATTCTAGCAGTTCCCATTTCATGAATACCACGGCCGAGATAAGGATTGCTGTCTGTACCTTTTACATTTTTTACCCCGGCAGCTTCGAGCATTTCAATAGCATCATTCAACATATCCTTACGCATCTTCAATTCATTCTCTTTTAATTCGGCATCAAAAGAAAGTACATTCAATCCCCATTTATCTTTTTTGGATTTATCCAGTGTTACCTTATTTTCATGGTAAGGCAAGGTTTCTCCAAAACCGCCAATCCCCATGCTCCAGGCACCCGGTTCTGTTAATGCTTCTTTGAATTCGGAGCCGATACTGTATTCCGATACTTCATGGTTCCATCCCTGACGGCTTGCACCGCCTTGATACCCAAAGCCGCGTAGATAATCTCTTTTATCACCAAAGAAATTTCTATAACGAGGTATATAAATTCCATTGGCACGGCGGCCGAAAACATATTTGTCTTCATATCCTTCCATGACACCTTCCGCATGTACATTCAAATGATGGTCCATTAAATTATGTCCCAATTCGCCACTACTGCTTCCCAAACCATCAGGCCAAATATCAGTCGCACTGTTCATCAATATCCATGCACTGTTCAATGTAGATGCGTTCAAGAAAATGATCTTTGCTTTATAGACATAGGTTTGATTGGTTTCTGCATCCAACACTTCTACACCAGTTGCTTTTTGAGAATCTTTATCGTATAGTATCTTTGTAACAATACTCCAGGGACGAACAGTAAGATTTCCAGTTTTCATCGCAGCAGGCAATGTGGATGATTGTGTACTGAAATAGCCACCAAACGGGCAGCCTAATACACATTTATTTCTGAACTGGCACATTAGTCTGTCAGGATGTGGAGCAGTAATATGTGCGGCTCTGCCAATGATCATTGGCCGCATTCCTTTATAAATTGTTTTCATTCTCGCGGCAACATCTTTCTCTACACAATTCATTTCCATGGGTGGCAGGAATTCTCCATCCGGTAATTGAGCCAATCCTTCTTTAGAGCCGCTGATACCTGCAAACCTTTCTACATAATCATACCATTGTTCCAGGTCCTTATAACGAACGGGCCAGTCAACAGCAATTCCATCCTTTGCATTTTCTTCAAAGTACATATCACTCCATCGATAACTCTGTCTTCCCCAGGTTAAGGAGCGGCCGCCCACATGATATCCGCGGAACCAATCGAAACGTTTTACTTCGGTGTAAGGACATTCGGAGTCTTTTACCCACATATCTAGATTGTTTTCCCGCAATGGATAATCTCTTTTTAAGACAGGATAATTATTGATCATTTCCTGAGTTCTTCCACCCCGGTGCGGAAAATCCCAGGCTTCTTTCATAGAATTTACATAATCTTTTATATGCTCTATGTTTCTGCCACGCTCCAGCATGATAACTTTTAATCCTTTCTGTGTAAGTTCTTTTGCCGCCCAGCCACCGCTGATGCCCGACCCGATCACAATTGCGTCATACGTTTGATCTGCCATGTTTTTTTGTTAGGTTTATTTATTTTGTTACAAACATTTGTGCATTGCCCATCGCCTGTTGTGTCACACACGTGTGCGTTCGAAACTTTGTTAAACAACCTAAGTCGTAAGTCGTTAATCGCAAGTGAAGAACCAGAAACTTGCGATTAACGATTATCGATTCACGTTTCTTTTCATCACACATCACAAATAGAAATTGCTTCCTTCAATGAGTCTAATTTGTTTTTATATGTTGGCACAAATTCCTGCGCTACATACCCCTTATATCCTGTTTCCACAATGGCCCGCATCACGGCCGGATAATGCAATTCCTGTGTGTCGTTGATCTCGTGCCTCCCGGGAATTCCTCCGGTATGATAATGAGCAATGAATTGATGATAATCTCTGATATTCCTGATGATATCACCTTCCTGAATCTGCATGTGGTAAATATCGAACAAGAGTTTAAAATTTTCGGAGCCTACACGTTTACATAATTCAGCACCCCATTCAACATGGTTGCACATATAATCCTTATGATCGATCTTACTGTTCAATAATTCCATCACCATGGTAACACCGCTCTTTTCTGCAAGAGGTAAGATCTTTTGTAATGCGGTCATGCAATTTTTCATTCCTGTTTCATCATCCATCCCTTCCCGCTTGCCGGTGAAACAAATCAAATTTTTGTATCCGGCTTTGGCCATGATAGGGATTACTTCTGCATATTCATCAATTAATTTTTGATGATAGATGGGATTATTCAATCCCTTATTCAAATTATTATCGCCGGCCGTATAACACATGGAACTGTAAATGCCATTCTTTTGGAGTGTTGGCCAATCTTTAGGGCCAACCAAGTCAATCGCGTTAAATCCTATTTCTTTAACAGCAATACATAATTCATCCAAAGAAAGATATCCGAATGTCCATCTTGAAACAGAGTGATTGATATTTCCTTTTAAAGCAGAATATCTTTTTTCTTCAGGTTTTGCCGAACTAATAAAAGGTGCAACTGCCAAAGCAATAGAGCTTGCAGTTAATTGTTTTATTAATTTTCGTCTGGAAGTTTTTTCGGTCACTTCTTTAATTTTTAAGTGAACAATTTTTATGCTGATTTTTTAGGCTCTTTAAAAAACAGCATAAATAAAATAAGTATGGCACCTGCAATTACTGCCGGTATCATCCAGATATTTTTCCAATGATGTCCGCCTCCTGCAATGGCATAGTGATCGGCAACTAACCCTGCAAACCAAAATCCGATCAGCATTCCAACGCCGTATGTTGCCAAAGTGATCATACCCTGAGCAGAAGAACGAATGCGTTCACCGGCACGTTGATCCGTGTATATTTGACCTGTAACAAAGAAGAAATCATAGCAAACACCATGTAAAATGATTCCGCCGTATAAAAGCCAGATACCGGAAGCTGCATCACCAAATCCAAACATTAAATAACGGACCAGCCAGGCAAGCATCCCGATCAGTAACATTTTTTTTATTCCCAGCCTTGTGAAAAAAAGCGGCATTAAAAATAGAAAAATAGTTTCGCTCATTTGGCCCATTGTCATTTTACCTGCAGCTTTATCAACTCCGATTTCATTCAGGAAAATATTCGTTTCCTGATAATAGAATGCCAGTGGAATACAGATCAATAATGATGCAAGAAAAAAAATGAAAAAGTTTTTATCCTTCAATAAACTTAAAGCATCCAAGCCCAGGATCTCGCCCAGATTAGCTTTGCTGCCGGCTTTTGGAGGAGGTGTATCGGGTAACACAAAACTATATATCCCTAAAACAGCTGAAACGACTGCTGAAATTAAAAAAGTAGATTTCAATTCACCTTTTTGTTCCAATGCCAGCCAGCCAATCAATAAACCTGCAGCAATCCAGCCAATAGTACCCCAAACCCTGATATAAGAAAATTGTTTTTCAGGATTGTCCATCTGTTTAAATGAAACAGCATTCACTAATGCCAGAGATGGCATATAGACAATCATATAGATCAACAGTAAACTATAAAAGGATGAAAAATTATCGACAGTTGACAGATAGTACATGATAATAGCACCGACAAGATGAAGCACTCCCAATATTTTTTGGGCCGAAAAAAATCGATCCGCAATTAATCCTATGATGAATGGGGCTATAATGGCTCCTAATGATTGTGTTCCGAAAGCCAACCCGATCTGAACACCGTCTGCAGAAAGTTTTGTTCCCAAATAAGTTCCCAGAGTTACAAACCAAATTCCCCAAACAAAAAAGTTGAGGAACATCATCAAGGATAATTTAAGTCTTGTTGCTAATTGCATAATCGTTAGGTTTATTCTTTTTGGAAAAGATTTTTAAATGTAATTTTTTATTTTCGAAAAACAATTTTGCTTTTCAGATTTTGATAAATATCAATAGAATTTCCCTTTGCTAACAAATTGAAAAAAAATCATGATCTCAGTACCCGATTATTACGATCTTTAAAACCTAAACAAGTTTTGTCATGAAAAGAAAATTACGCATGGGAATGATAGGAGGAGGTATTGATGCATTTATTGGCGCAGTTCACCGCGCTGCTGCATTAATGGATGGGCAAATAGAATTGGTATGCGGGGCATTTAGCAGCAATAATGAAAGGTCTAAAGCTAGCGGTGAATTATTATTTCTTCCTCCAAACAGAGTGTATGCCAATTACGAAGAAATGATCGAAAAAGAAAAAGCATTGCCTGATGATATAAGAATGGATTTTGTAAGTATCGTTACGCCCAATCATGTACACTTTCATCCTGCGAAAATAGCTATGGAAAACGGTTTCGATGTTGTTTTGGATAAACCCATGACCATGACTTTAGAGGAGGCAAAAGAGCTAAAAACCATCATCGAAAAAACAAAAAGAACCTTTTGCTTAACGCATACTTACACTGGTTATCCTATCATTAAAGAAGCAAGACAATTGATTGCAGAAGGCAAACTAGGCAAAATCAGAAAAGTTTACGTTGAATATCCGCAAGGCTGGTTAAGTACTTTTTTGGAAGGCAGTGAACAGAAACAAGCAAGCTGGCGTACCGACCCAAAACGAAGTGGTATTGCAGGCTCAATGGGAGATATAGGTGTTCATGCTTTTAATATGGCAGAATATGTATCGGGGCTACAGGTCACTGAAATCTGTGCATCTTTAAACACTTATGTTGAAGGAAGATTATTAGATGATGATGGAGATGTATTGCTTAAATATAATAATGGAGCCAGTGGGATCTTATTTGCAACACAAATTGCAGCCGGTGAAGAAAATAATATCAAGATCAGAGTATATGGTGAAAAAGGCGGACTGGAATGGCAGCAGGCTGATAACAATACATTGCAATTAAAATGGCTGGATAAACCCAATGAGACCTTGAGGACTGGCGCCGGCTATGTTTCATCGTTTGCATCGCATAATACCAGAACACCTGCCGGTCATCCGGAAGGTTATTTGGAAGCTTTCGCAAATTTGTACAGGAATTTTGCATTCACTGTTCGTGCGAAAGCAAGCGGAGAAATACCCAAAAAAGAATGGCTGGATTTTCCGGGTGTTGAAGAAGGCATCAGAGGAATGGCATTTATTATAAACGTGGTAGCTTCTTCAAAGAGTGAAATGAAGTGGAAGAAATTCGAAGTTTAGTTGATGAATAGAATAGAGGTAGTTGAAGTGTGCGACGCAACGATGCTAATTTTTGTACTAATGCTCGTCAAATAAAAAATCATGACAACAATTAAAGGTCCTGCTATTTTTTTAGCACAGTTTATGGGAGATGCATCTCCTTACAACAATTTAAAAGATATCTGTAAATGGGCTGCATCATTAGGATATAAGGGCGTACAAATTCCAACATGGGATGCACGTTGCATCGATCTGAAAAAAGCAGGTGAAAGTAAAACATACTGTGATGAATTAAAAGGCATCGTGAAGGAAGCCGGATTGGAAATCACAGAGCTATCAACACACCTGCAAGGCCAATTGGTTGCCGTAAACCCTGCTTATGATGCACTGTTTGATGGCTTTGCCCCCGAAGCCATTCGCGGTAATAATAAAGCAAGAACAGAATGGGCCGTACAACAATTAAAATACGCGGCAAAAGCATCTCAATATTTAGGACTCAATGCTCACGCTACTTTCAGCGGTGCGTTATTATGGCATACCATGTATCCCTGGCCGCAACGTCCTGCAGGATTAGTTGAAACAGGATTTACCGAATTGGCAAAAAGGTGGTTACCCATTTTAAATGAGTTTGATGCATGCGGTGTGGATGTTTGTTATGAGATCCATCCGGGAGAAGACCTACATGATGGTATCACTTATGAATTATTTTTAGATAAAGTGAATCAACACCCAAGAGCCTGTTTGCTCTACGATCCTTCACATTTTGTATTGCAATGTTTGGACTATTTAACTTATATCGATCATTATCATGAACGCATTAAAGCATTTCATGTAAAAGATGCAGAGTTCAATGCAACAGGAAAGCAGGGCGTATATGGTGGTTATCAGAATTGGATCGATCGTGCCGGGCGTTTTCGCTCACTCGGTGATGGCCAGGTTGATTTTAATTCGATCTTCTCAAAACTAGCAGCATACGATTATAAAGGTTGGGCTGTATTGGAATGGGAATGCTGCATTAAAAATTCGGAAGACGGGGCGAAAGAAGGGGCTGCATTTATTCGCGATCATATCATTACAGTAACAGAAAAAGCCTTTGATGATTTTGCGGCAACAGGTGCAGATGAAAAATTAAATAAACTTATTTTGGGAATTGATTAATACTTTTATAGTTTAAAATTCTATTACATAACAATGTTATGACTTGAAACAAAAAAGGTCTGACATTAAAAACTAAAATTAGAGCGTGATGAAAAAGTATTTCGTAGCAATGTTCGTAATTGCATTAATGACAGCTTGCGGAGGAAGTGAAAACAAACCAGTTCCCGGTGCAGAGAAAGTAGTTGATAACAGTTCTAATCCTGACTACCAAAAAGGATTGGCGTTGATCGCAAAAAATGATTGCTTAACCTGCCATAAAGTATCTGAAAAATTAGTTGGACCGGCTTACCGGGACGTTGCCAATAAATATAGCAATGCTGATATCAGCATGCTGGCTGACAAAGTATTGAAAGGTGGATCAGGTGTTTGGGGCCAGGTACCAATGGCACCTCATAACGCCTTATCAAAAGAAGATGCTGAACAGATAGTAAAATATATTTTGTTACTTAAAACCAAATAAACATGCGTTCTTTCATTTTGCTTGCAATCGTTTCAACTTCATTTTTATTTTGCACCGCACAAACAAAGAAAGAAAAGGGCTGGATCTCTTTGTTTGATGGCGTTTCAACCAATGGTTGGCATAGTTATGGAAAATCAAGTGTGGGTCAAGCATGGAAAGTGGAAGATGGCATGATACATTTAGATGCCGCTGCAAAAAAAACATATCAAACAGATGGTGGTGGCGATATGGTTACTAATAATGAATTTGGAAATTTTGATCTGAAATTAGAATGGAAAATTTCAAAGAATGGCAATAGTGGAATTATTTTTTATGTGCATGAAGACAGCAGCTACAAAGAAAGCTGGAACACCGGGATGGAAATGCAGGTGCTGGATAATGATGGACATCCTGACGGAAAGATCCACAAGCACAGAGCCGGTGATTTGTACGATCTGATTCCTTGTACAATTGAAACAGTAAGGCCTGTGGGTGAATGGAACCAGGTGGAGATGATCAGCAATAAAGGAAAATTGGAATTAAAATTAAACGGCACAACAGTTGTATCAACCACTTTATGGGATGATAACTGGAAACAGTTGATAGCAGGAAGTAAATTCAAGAATATGCCCGGCTTTGGAACTTATACCAAAGGAAAAATTGCTTTGCAGGATCATGGCAATGATGTTTGGTTTAAAAATATTATGATCAAGAAACTATAATAATTTCGATTATTCCAGAAAAGCCATTTGAATGATCATCAAATGGCTTTTTCATTTACAACTATCCAACCGTAAATGTTTTTAACTTAGCGAAATGGAATTATTGAATGATGAATATTTTATGCGCCAGGCTTTGAGAGAAGCAGAGATCGCATTTGAAAAGGACGAGGTACCTGTTGGCGCAGTAGTGGTCATCAATAATAAAATAATCGCAAGGGCGCATAATCAGGTTGAGTTATTGAATGACTCAACGGCGCATGCAGAAATACTCGCACTCACTTCTGCTTATCAAGCATTGGGAGCAAAGTATCTGCCCGAAGCAACATTATATGTTACACTCGAACCATGTTTGATGTGTTGCGGTGCGATCTATTGGGGAAAGGTCGGTAGGATCGTTTATGGTGCAAGTGATGAAAAAAATGGTTATCGAAAATTTATCTCCTCTCCAGAAGGGGGAGGCCGGAAGGGGGCACCCTTTCATCCAAAAGCCGAACTAGTAAAAGGAATTTTGGAAAATGAATGTGCTTTTCTAATGCGATCATTCTTTAAGAATAAAAGATAGAAATAAAAAAATCCCGCTGCTGAGACGGGATTTTTTATTTTATAATTTCCTGAGTTTAATATTTTTAAACCACACTTCGCTTCCATGATCCTGCAAAGCGATGTAACCTTTCTTTGCTAAGCCATATCCTGGGGCGTCTTTCCATTTTCCTTTTGCTTTTAAAGCATACCAATCCGGTGTCCATGCTTGAAATTCAAGGATCTTCACACCATTGAGCCAATGTTCCACATGGCTTCCGTTTACTTTAATAACGGTGTGATTATATTCTCCCACAGGCTTTGTTGGCCTCGACGTTGTTAAATGCATCGCATAGTCGGCACCGGTTTTTTGCCATTCCTCCAGATGTTCAGGAAAACCAAGATCATCGATGATCTGATATTCGGGGCCTGATTTATAGGAAGCATCAAATTCTTCTGTTACATGATATAGAATACCACTGTTGCCTTCTTTGGAGATTTTCCAGTCAATACTCAATTCAAAATTATCATACTGATCTGTTGTAATGAGATCAGAACGCTTATCCGTTTTATCTGTCACGCTCCCTCTTGCATGCAATTCGCCATTCGCAACTTCCCAACTGGTGGCAGTTCTATTTTGATAGACACGCCAACCATTCATTGACTTTCCGTCAAACAATAATTTCCATCCTTCCTTCTTTTCTGTCTTGGTTAATATGTTTTCATTTGGCGTTGATTGAAAAGATAGCAAAGCAACACTTACAAATGCAAAAGCAGCAACAAAAAATAATTTCTTTTTCATGTTTTGATTTTTTTATGAAATAAGTTTAAGATTTACAGGATCCCATTTAATAGCTCTTTCTTTAAAATAGCTGTCATTACAAAGCAATGCAGGGGCTGCTGCACGATAGCCAAACAAAGCATCTTCGTTAGAAACGGCACCGTTTCTGATACAATTGAAGAAATGATTGAAGTGGTCGTAATGTGCGCCTTTATAACCGTCTTCTGCTTTGAATACTGTTGTATCAGGCGGCAGCATTTTTTTTCTTTCATAACTAGAACCGCCCTGATTTGCTTTTGTTTTCAACAATGGATCATCAACAGCAGCATAGGATTTATTTTTAGTGAGCGTTACTTTATCCCACTCCACATTCATCGAACCTTCATTGCCTACCAGTCTTAAATAAGTATTATCGGCAGTTCCATCCACAAAATTCACTCGCAATGATAAATTAAATGCTGGATGCGCAATGGTTTCAGGATAGTCAAACATGCCCAATAAAATATCCGGCACTTCTCTTCCGTCTTTCCAGTAACGCAAACCACCGGTTGCCATTACTTTATTCGGACCAACTGAATTAGTGATAAAATGCAGACTTGAGAATAAATGAACAAACAGATCGCCTGAAACACCCGTTCCGTAATCTTTGAAACAACGCCATCTGAAAAATCGTTTTGGATCAAAAGGCCTGTCAGGCAAATTATGTTCAAATACTTTCCAGTCAACGGTTTTTTCTGAAGCATCTGCAGGGATATCATATTGCCATGCACCCCATGGAGAGTTGCGTGCCCAGAATCCTTCTGCATAATTTAATTTACCGATCGCTCCTGCTGCCAATAATTCTTTTGCTTTTTCATTACCCAATGAACTCATACCCTGACTACCTACCTGAAAAACAACTTTATTTCGGTTCTGTGCTTCAACAACAGCAGCGCCTTCTGTAATATCGTGCACCATTGGCTTTTCGCAGTACACATGTTTGCCGGCATTCATTGCAGCTATTGAAATGTCTTTATGCCAATGATCAGGCGTTGCAACAATCACCGCATCTATATCTTTTCGGTTGAGTATCTCTTTATAATCCTTCGTTGTAAAAATATCTGCTCCATATTTTTTCTTTGCATCTGCTAATCTTCCGTCATATAGATCGCAGGCTGCTATCAGTTTTACACCGGGTAAAGTGATCGCAGTATTTGCATCGGCTGTTCCCATTCCTCCTGCGCCTATCAGTGCAATTTGAAAATGGTCGTTTGCACTGATCTTTTTATTTCTGAGTAATTCTACTACTGATTCAGCTGATGCGGTATTGCCAATAGCTGGCAACAGTGCGGCTGCGGCAACTGACTTTGAAAGATTATTGATGAATGAACGACGTGATTGAGATGATTTTTTTTTGTCCATAGCAGAATCGTTTCGAGATGAGGAATAATATTCAAAGAATGAATTTAAACTAAAAACAGTTAACACAAAATATATAGTCTTTAAATTTTGATTGGCTAAATTTGTAATCCTTTCATTCATCAAATAAAAATATCGTTATGGCATTTACATTACCCGTATTACCTTATGCTCACGAAGCATTAGAACCGCATATTGATACATTGACCATGCAAATCCATCATGGCAAACATCATCAGGCTTATGTTGACAATCTGAACAAAGCAGTTGCCGGCACACCCAATGAAGGAAAAAATTTGGAAGAATTGGTAAAACATGCCGGCAGCATTTCTCCGGCTGTTCGGAATAATGGCGGTGGTCACTGGAACCATAGTTTTTTCTGGGAAAGCCTGGCACCTAATGCCGGCGGAACACCAAGCGGCGCATTGTCAGAAGCAATAAAAGCTGCATTCGGTTCATTTGATGCATTCAAAGAAAAATTTGCTGCGGCCGGTATGACAAGATTCGGAAGCGGATGGGCATGGCTGGGTGTTAAAGATGGTAAACTGGAAATTTGTTCAACCCCTAATCAGGATAACCCTTTAATGGATGTTGCAGATTGTAAATGCACACCAATTTTAGGTGTGGATGTATGGGAACATGCCTATTATTTGAAATATCAAAATCGCCGTGCTGATTATCTGGGTGCTTTCTGGAATGTAGTGAGTTGGAATAAAGTTGCAGAACGTTTTGCTGCTGCGATATAATCAAACAAAAAATAATCTACTTTTAAATCCTCTTTTACAGAGGATTTTTTTATGTCTAAACCAACCATATGAAACTAACAGCTTGTTCCATCGTATTTCTAATATTGCTTTCCTCTTGCGCTAATCATAACAAGAAAATTTTAGTGGTGATGAAAGGAGGCGGAACTGCTGATGCAGACAGTAAAACGATCGTATTGAAAGATGGCGGTGGTACTGAAGAAAAAACGATACAATTAAATTCGGCTGATAAAATAACATTGACCATTCAAAAAGAAGATGGAAAATCAACCGTTGATATTTCTGATGACGGCTATTATTTATTGAACGGTAAAAACGATACCATCATCGGAAGCTTTCAAAAATATGGTGTGCCGACAGGATCATATACAACAGTATCGCAGGATGCTTTAAAAAGGGATATCGATTCTTTACAATTACTGATCACCAATAATAATGTATCGCCTGCCAACAGAAATTATTTTATACTTCCTTATCAGGCTGCAAAGATCACCAATAATTTAGAGGCATTTATGGTAACACCTTATCATCGTATGACCAGCATCGAAAAAGTTGGAGATAAGGATCCGGAAGTCTATCGTTTCTGGAGTATCAAAGAAGTCAGGGAAACATTGGAGAAATTAAAAGCGATGACCGTTTCTAAAGATTAATTATTTCAGCGAAGGATGGCACACTGATAACACAGATTAAACGGATTTACATAGAAATTTCCTTAATCACTATTTGAAAAACAGATGTACACTGTCCATGCCGCGAAGCGGCATCAAATCCGTTGTTATCAGTAATCTCCGTGTAATCTGTGTTCCATTTCTTAATCCAACCTCGCATTAATTAAGGAACAGGATCGTGCCCATGTCCGCCCCAAGGATGGCAGGATGCTATTCGTTTTGCTGCCAACCATCCCCCTTTGAATAATCCGTATTTCTTTAAAGCTTCAATCGCATATTGTGAGCAAGTGGGTGTATACCTACATTTGGGACCTATGGCAGGAGAGATCACATACTGATAAAATTTTATCAGCCATATGAAAGGATAACTAAGTATTTGCAACAGTAATTTCATTCAACTGTTTTATCAGTTTATCGATCAGCAAAGGCAATTTATTTTGCAGTGTTTCTTGTTCAGGCAATGCCTTATCAACAAATAAAATAAAGACAATTATCTTTTTATTGTTGGAGGATGCAAAATCTATCAAAGGCTGTTTGTTCAACCGATACGCCTCCCGCAATAATCTCTTGATTCTGTTTCTGTCAACCGCTTTTTTAAAATTCCTGCTGCTTACCCCAACACCCAGTTTTACTGGGAAGTCGAGATCGATATCCACTTCATTATAAAATGCCTTTAACGGAAATACAGAAACTGATCTGCCAACCGTAAATAGTTGGTCCATCAATTTGCGGCTCTTTAATTTTTCCTTCGAGTGATATGAGAAGAGTTTTGCCATCAACTAAATCTATAAAACTAAAAAAGCCCCACCAAAAGATGAGGCTAAATATTTTTTGCGGCCAGGTGCCCGATTATTATTTCAGTCCTTTCTCGTCAGAAATAGTTAATTTCTTACGGCCCTTCGCTCTGCGGCTGGCTAATACTTTGCGGCCATTGGCAGTTTGCATGCGCTTACGGAATCCGTGAACAGATTTACGACGGCGTGTATGCGGTTGAAATGTACGTTTCATGATAATTTTATTTTACTAACCCGATAATATGATTTCAACTTCAACGGCGGCCACCATGCCACTGTTTTGTGAAAGGACGGCGAAGGTAAGGACTTGAACTTAATTTTGGATGGATTTAAGGCAGAATTTTTGTAGTTTGGGCTGTAAAATAACAATTAAAGGGCTATGGCTACATTGGTTTAGGCCTTTTTCATCGTGGCAGCAACCCCTTCATCTCACTCTTGCTTGGCGAAAAATCAGATTCTTTAGCTGTTCGAAACACAGAAACTGCTTTATAATAAGCCGAAATAGAAGAAAATCGTTGATACTAAAGCTTTTTTTCTGATTAATTTCCTGTACGCAATGCCTTATTTCTTTGTGGAAATGCTCTATTTCCAGTACGCGACGTTCCATTTCCTGTACGCTATGTCTTATTTCCTGTAGGAAATGGTCTGTTTCCTGTACGCAAAGCTTTATTGTAAGGATACATTGTTCCATTGTATGGTTACAATGCTTCTTTGAATGCATACATTATCCCATTGTATGGTTACAATGCTTCTTTGTATGGATACATTATTCTATTGTATGATTACAATACATTTAAACATAATTGAGCCGACAGATCAAGGTGTTTGGAGTTTATCTTCTTTCCAAAGAAGACTTCGGCATGTTTATCGAAATCTGCAGTGCTGTCAGTCGTATAAAACTGAAGACCGGTTTCCTTACTGCATCTTTCTTCCATTTCAGGATGGCGTTTCAGATAATCCACCAATCCATTTGCAACAATTTCTCCCTGCGAAACAATAGCTGTTCCCACGGGCGTGTACTCTCTAATCTTGTCGATCAACAAAGGATAATGCGTACAAGCCAGTAAAAGCACATCGATTTTTTTGGATTGATGCATCAAATGGTCCAAATGCTTTTTTACAAAATGATCAGCACCCTTCGATAAATGTTCATTCGTTTCGATCAATGGGACCCAGATGGGGCAAGCTTCCTGAAATACTTTTAGTTCCGGAAAAAATTTAGCGATCTCGATGGGATAAGAATCCGAGTGCACTGTTCCTGTTGTTCCCAGAATACCCACATGTTTTGTTTCTGAATAATTACCAATGATCTCGGTGCTGGGTCTGATCACCCCCAAGACTCTTTTCGTTGAATCGATCCTAGGAAGATCATTTTGCTGAATGGTTCTCAATGCCTTTGCAGAAGCCGTATTACAGGCCAGTATCACCAGTGAGCAACCTTGCTTAAAAAACCATTGTACGCATTCCAATGTATACTGATATACTGTTTCAAAACTTCTGCTGCCGTATGGTGCACGGGCATTATCGCCCAGATAGATATAATCGTAGTCTGGAAGTTTATCAACTATTTCTTTTAAAACAGTTAATCCTCCGTAACCGCTGTCAAAAACACCAATCGGGCCTTTTACTTGCATGCCACAAAAATAAGAACCATCCTGCGAAATGCAGGATGGTTCTTTTATTGGAAATAGTTTATCGATTAGTGTTTAACAGCAGGCTTGGTAGCAGGTGCTGATGGTTTAGTTTCAGTTACACCTGTAGATAGCCCCTGAGCTTTTAAAGCATCCGTAACTTCCTTAGGTAAAGTGAGCTTTAATCTTTGCGCAACTTTTATGGAAATGTTATCAGCCAGTCCACCGGGTATTATACAAGCGTCTTTCTTCAACACCCATGTATATTTTTGTTCAGCCACGATTTCCTGAAATGCTGCATATACTTTTTCCAGGTAAGGTTGCAATAACTGATTTTGTTTTGCCTGCAACGCCTGTTGCTGATACTGCTGCCAGTTTACGATCTTATTATAATGTGCAGCAATTTCTTTTTGCATGATGGCTCTAACACCGCCGGGCATAGTAGCAGAATCTTTCTTATACACACTATCCTTGCGTTTGAATTCGCTTAATTCATAATCATATTCTGTTTTCAGAGAATCCTGAGCATATTGATCAAGCGCAGTTTGCACTTTCTGAATATCGGGAAATAATCCCAACACGCTTTCTTCGTCAAATACACCGATTTTTATTGGCTGCGCTTGCGCATTAGTGCTGCTTGAAAAAACAAGGCTTACCGCAAAAGCCACACACACTACTAAAATTTTTTTCATTGTTGTTGTTTTATATTTTGTTGATGGTTTTGTTTAGTTCTTGATCCCTAATTCACGGAGCACATCATCGCTCTTGTCCAATTTCGGGTCGGCAAATATAACGGTAATTCCTTCACTTTTATCGAGTACAAAATCGTAAGATCGGGCTACTGCTATTTTTTGAATGGCGTTATATACTTTATCCTGTACAGGCTTAACCAATCTTTGTCTTTCTTTAAAAAGATCGCCCTCATAACCAAATCGTCTTTTTTGAAGCTCTCTTACCTCTTTTTCTTTATTAAAAAGCTCCGTTTCCCTTTTCTTTTTCAATTCTTCGCTCAGCATGAATTGCTCTGCATCATAATTCTTATACATCCTGTCTAATTCTGCCTGCTTATCATCGATCTCTTTTTGCCATTGAGCAGATATATCTTTCAGTTTTTTATCTGCGTCTTTGTATTCGGGAACCTTATCCAATATGTATTTAGTGTCGATGACTGCATATCGTTGGGCATAAGACCCACCTATAACAAGCAACATGATGCATGCGAAGAGGATGGTTTTTTTCATACAGAAATTTTAATGATGGATAAACTATTATTCGGGTTCAAAGCCTAGCATGAATGTAAACTTAGATGCATTTTTTAAAGGGGTGCCGGGCTGTATCCTGTCTAATCCTATACCATAATCAAATCCAAGCAAACCAAACATTGGTAGAAAAAACCGCATACCCACACCAACTGACCTTCTCAGTAAAAAAGGATTATATTCTTTAATATCATACCACCCATTGGCTGCTTCAAAAAAGCCCAATGCATATATTGTACTGCTTGGATTCAAACTCAAAGGATACCTCAACTCCATCACATATTTATTGAACATAGTGAAATAAGTGCTTGCTCCCGATTGATCAGGATTTACTTTCACATCAGATGTCTGGTATACAGGATAGCCTCTTTGGGATATGATATCATAGCCCAATAAAGCATATTGATTGCTTAAGCCTGCATCGCCCAACTGATAACGTTCGAAAGGAGATATCTGCAGCTTAGGATTGAATCTCCCTAAAAAACCAAATTTAGCTGCAACTTTCAAGATCAAAGCCTTATTATGTTCCGGGCCATGGAAGTTGGTCAATGGCAAATACCATTCACTATTAAAGCGCCATTTGTGATATTCGATCCATGTATATGGATTAGAGCTATTCACTACATTCGGATCGATCAAGGAATACGGTGGTGTTATTTGAAGGCTTGCCAAAAAGTTAGAGCCGCCTACAGGGAAAGTTGTTCCATTAATAGAAGAACGCTGAATAGCGAATTTCACACTTAAGTTATTAGAGTATCCGTTATTAAATCCGGGTAATCCAATAGGGCTGATATAATAGTTCACCAACTGATATCGTACATAACTTAATCCAACTGATGCAGAAAAATAGTTATCAGGCCAGTTTAACTGTTTACCCAAACTTACTGTTGTACCGGTTGTTCTTAAATAAGAATTATTGGCAGCCGAAGTAGTGTATCTACCCGTTGTAGGATCATAGGCATTGGAATACTTTGTATCATAAATAGAAAAAGTAAGAGAGTTCCTTTTCTTGCCTCCTAACCATGGTTCTGTAAAAGAAAAATTATATGATCGGAAAGCTTTACCATTACTCTGAATACGGAAACTGAGTTTTTGCCCGTCTCCCATCGGTAATGGATCCCATGCATCTTTTTTGAAGATATTTCGTAGAGAAAAGTTATTGAAAGTAATACCTACTGTTCCGGTAAGACCGATCGTTCCGCCCCAACCCGCACTTAATTCCAACTGATCACTTGATTTTTCTTCCAGAGAATAATTGATATCCACGGTTCCGTCTTCAGGATTTGGCACAGGAGTAGGCACAATTTTTTCCTGATTGAAAAAATTCAATTGCCCGATCTCACGTATGGAACGCATTAGATCTTGTCTGCTGAATTTTTCTCCGGGTATGGTTCTGATCTCTCTTCTGATCACATACTCTTTTGTTTTTTCATTGCCCGCAATACGAACATTTTTAATGGTGGCCTGAGGACCTTCAACGATCCTTATTTCATAATCGATGGTATCATTATATACGGCAGTTTCTACAGGATCTGTTCTGAAAAACAAATATCCGTCATCCATATATAGACCATTTACATCTCCACCTTCTGGAGGTCCGCCGCCTTTGCCTAATCTCTTATTCAGTAATTCTAAATTATAAATATCTCCTTTTCTGATACCAAGGATCGTGCTCAACAAAGAATCCGGATATTTTGTATTCCCCCTCCACGTGATATTTCCGAAACGGTATCGATGGCCTTCATTCATTTTAAGATCAATGTTCAATGCTCCCTGCGGATTATGATACACGGTGTCTTTTTCAATAACGGCGTCCCGATAACCCATAGAATTATAATAGTCTAATATTTTTTCTTTGTCTTCAGTATACTTTTTTTCATTGTATTTAGCAGAAGAAAATAAGTTCATTCGAACATAAGGTCTCAATACCATTTTGGTTTGTGTATAGGTAAGGAATCCATGCTCTTTTACATAGTCTTCAAAACTATATCTGTGGGGGGCAACAAATCCTCCAAAATCCTCGGGAGGGAAAAGTGTAAGTCTTGTTTGTTCTTTAGTTCCTTTTAATTGTTTTTTTATTTTCGATTCAGCAACTGTATTTCCTACAATGTTTATGTTATTGATACGAACTTTTGTTCCTTTATCAATATTAAAAATAACGGTAACGGAATTATTGATCGAACTGTCTTTCTTTTCATCGATTTTTACTGATATATTCTGAAAACCCTTCTCTGCATAATATTTATTGATTGCTTCAACAGCCGAACGTTTCATGTTTTCGGTAACAACACGACCTGCAACCAATCCCGCCTTACTCAAGAGGTCATCGCTTTCTCCCTTACGAATACCCCTGAAATAAAACTTGCCTAATCTTGGTCTTTCAGTCACATCAATTTCAAGACTTATATTCTTTCCTTCCACTTTTGTGAAGTAAACCTGTACGTTACTGAAATAGTTTTGTGCCCAAAGTTTAGCTATCGATTTCGAAATATTATCTCCCCCGGGAATAGTGATCTCATCACCAACATTAATGCTGGCAATTGACAATAAAAGGTTCTCATCAAAATACTTATTGCCCACAACGGTTATAGCAGCGATCTTATATTTTTTTGGGACTTTTTGATTGAGAATATTAACAAGATCTGCCTCAATAGATGTGATTGTTGTGTCAGAAGTTTTATCCTGCGAGTACACCAACGAACTAACCAAGCTTGAAACAAGAGCCAGCACTAAAAATTTGTACACTTTCTGCATCCGGTTGAGGTTTATAAATATTGTTGCTGAAAGTATTGCATGATTTGCGGCTTTCAACAGTTGTTTTAGCATTTTAAGTTGGGCAAATTAAAGCGGAATATTTAAAAGTCTTTGTTAAATCAACCCAACCGGGTTGAATAACCGCATTCAAGAGGTTAAATGTGCCTCATTTTGTATCTGTTTTCCTGTTTTTCCAAAGCGCCTTTCGCGAAACTGGAAGTCGATAATGGCTTCATACAAATTTTCTTTTCTAAAATCGGGCCAACGGGTATTGGTAAAGTATAGTTCTGCATAGGCTAATTGATACAATAAAAAATTACTGATTCGGTATTCACCACTGGTTCTGATCATCAATTCCGGGTCGGGGAAGTTACTGGTTGTGAGATATTGTTCTACGGTGTTCTGATCTATAGTTTCAGGGTCTATTTTTCCCGATTTTACATCTATTCCAATCCTTTTTACGGCATTTACTAATTCCCATCTGCTACTATAACTCAATGCCATTATAAGGTTTAGCCCTGTATTGTGACTTGTTAATGCTATTGCTTCCTCCAGGGCCTTTTGAGCCGATTCGGGTAACATTTCCATGTTACCGATCATATGCATTCTGATATTATTTTTATTCAGAATAGGGACTTCTTTTCTGATAGTATCGACCAATAACGCCATCAATCCATCAACTTCAGTTCTTGGCCGATCCCAGTTTTCTGTGCTGAAAGCATACAAAGTCAGATATTCAACCCCTAATTCGGCACAGCCTTCTACAATATTTCGTACACTTTCAACACCGTGAAAATGTCCATAAAGACGTTCCTGACCTTTTTCTTCGGCCCACCTTCCATTTCCATCCATTATGATGGCAATATGTTTTGGTAACCGATTCTTATCAATTTGTTCAATCAATGGCCGCATGTAAATTTTTGCCTTTTATGCTACAAAAATAGTAAAAGGATAGCGTTTATCGGAAGAAACCTAAAGACTAGTAAGAGGGGCAACGGTAAGACTGTATATTAAAGGAAATACCAAACTGAACTGTGACATATGAGTCTTTTTGGCCATTTCCGCGTTGTTTTCCTTTAACACCAATGGCAGTTCCGGTTTCATAACTTCTGTCCTGCAGTAAAAAACCAACAGTAGGATTACCATTGGCATCCGGTGGAAATGCATCAGGTGCATAAGTACCGCTGACATCATCTAGATATTTTGTAGTGGTAAAACGATAGGATAATTCTGCAAAAAAATTAAATCGCTCATTCAAGGCTTTTTTAAATCCAATACCGATAGGAATACAAACGGCAACATTTTTATATGGAGTTACGCCTGGATAAAGGGGGCTTCCCTGACCTTCCGTTCCAATTCCCCTTAAATAATACTTCACTCCATTTAAATAAGCATAGGGATCGAATGAAAAAGCACCAATGCCCAAACTTACATAAGGAGTAAAGCTATATTCAGGAAACCCGGGATAGAACTTGAAGAAATTAAAATCGCCGCTTACACTAATCTCCCAAACGTTTGTATTAAAGCTCAGGTTACGCCGTTTCTGCACCGGATTAGAGCTATAAACATCGGAATAGGCCAAAAAAGCATAATTACCGGCAATTTTAAAACCGACATAATTATTGTATTGTTTTCTATAAAAGCCTCCTGCAGCAAACTTTGGATGGCTAAGATTAGTGGTCGTATTCAAATCACCAAAATACGTTCCTGCCCCTATTGAAAGACCTATTTCTCCATCATGGACAAAACTCTCGGTTCGCTGTGCATAGAGAGAGCAAAGCACAAAAAGAAAAGATATTGTATGGATCAGTCTTTTAAACATTATTCGTCTCTGACTTTGATACTATAAAGATGAAAGTTTTACAAATAGCTAAAAAGTTAATTTCGTTTATCCAGCCCCCAGGTTAATTTAGTTCGGAGTGTTGAAAGAAAGCTATTTTCATTCAACCGAATCAGATTTACGGAAAATTTCTCTTTTTTAACTGCCAACTGAATATTAATATCGACAATTTCTCTTCTGGAATCCAGTACACAAATAAACTGATCCGATCTTCCTTCCACTTCAAAAGAAATAACACTGTCGTCTGCAACAACTATAGAACGTACATTCAAATTATGGGGCGCTACAGGTGTAATAACAAAACTAGATGATTCGGGAAATAATATCGGGCCGTTGCAACTCATATTATATCCGGTTGACCCGGTTGGTGTTGATACTACCAAACCATCGGCCCAATAGGTATTTAAAAACTCTCCGTTCAAATATGTATGTATCTTGATCATCGGCGATGTGTCTCTTTTATGGATCGCAAATTCGTTTAATGCAAAAGGCACATGACCAAATAAAGGCTGATTGGCATCCACATGTATGAGACTTCTTTTATCTACAATAAACGTTCTGTTCACCAATGCATCCACAGCTAAGGATAATTCATTTCTGCTGATGCTTGCCAAAAAACCGAGTCTTCCAAAGTTGATACCTAAAATAGGGATATTGCTGTCTTTAACAATGGTTACTGCATCTAAGATTGTACCATCACCGCCGATGCCTATCAAACATTCAACATCTTCGTCAAGATCTTCCGTTAATTGAAATGGGGTAAGCTGTTCTATCAAATGTTGAGGCAGAGAGAATTGTTCCAACAAAAGATGATAAATAAATACACGAATCTTATGCATGGCGAGTTCTTCCAGTAAAGCCTGTAAGGAACTTCCCTGTTCTGCATCCAATCCTCTGCTATAAATGGCTACTTTCATTATTCTGATTTTTATAGCGACTCATTAAAACCCGAAGTAATCATACAATTTTTAAAAATCGCTATGGGCATGTAAATATAATCCATTCTCACCGAGTTGGTTAACGCTGTACTCGAAACGAAAAACAAAATCGTAAATAGAAACCACATCTAGTCCAACTCCCCATGTATGCATTAATTGATTATTGAACAGATTGCCCTTATATGTTGGGCTATAACTGTAACCCACATCACTATAGGCTTTCATGTAAACACTGAAGGGTATTTTATCATGTGTTTTACTGTGGAAAGGCGTTTTATAAACGTACTTGAACAACTGATGGTACAAAGTAAATTTTCCCAATGCACCGGCCGTCCCATCTACTACATAGTATTCCATTCCTCTCAGCAAATAATACCCGTATCCGAATAAAGGTTGATTGATAAAATATTCATTCGCCGGGAATTTAATACTGCCTGCTCCTTCAATATGAAAAAAAGTTTTGGGTAAAATTGGTTTGGCATATAATGCATGAAAACCGACCTGCCAAAGGTTTGTAATATTATCCAATCCTCTTTTGTAAACAAATGCTTCTCCAATAACACCGTGGGTTGGGTAACTGTTATAATCGGTATTATAGTATCTGAAAAAATACGCGAAGTCAAGATATTTAATATTATTCAAGTTATTAGGATAATACAGCGGGTTAAGTTTTGTGATACTGTCTGAAACCGATTCATTTGTATAAGAAATACGGAATAAATGTCTGATTTTTTGATCGGGGCGGTATGAGTACGTCAGATCAAATCTTGTTATGTCTTTTGCAAAACCATCCGTCTGATCGTAAAATAATTGCTTATTGCTGGCACTTGTTGCATAATTTAATTCGCGTTGCCTTGAATAGGTAAATCCAACATTAAATCCCTGTGTCAGTTTCTTATCGATAAACGGAAGGCCGTATCGTAATGTTATTTGCTGATTGTATCCGTTAATGAGCCAAATATTCAGATTATCGTTTTGACCGCTGAAATTATTCTGTGTGAATTTGATACCATAGTTTACTCTTTCCAGACTTCTATTCTCCTGCACCCACCATTGATTAAAATTTCTGTCGACCAACACAAAATAAGGCAATGGGAAAAAGTACCAACGTTCTTTGACATCAATATTGATAGTAACAACATTCCCTTTTTGCAGAGAAACATATACTGAATCATCTACAAATAATCCCGTATTATAGATCAGTTGTTTTGATTCGATTAATTTTTTTGTCAGTTCGCTTGAGGAAATATTATCTCCCTTTTTGAAGGTCGTTTCGCGAATAATAATATAAGGCTTTGTTTTTTTATTGCCGGTAACGATCACATCTCCAATAAGGATCATCTCTTCATTTCTAGAAGGAAGCATATTTGATACAATAGGAATGTTGATAGTATCGCTTTTTTTGACAGATTGCGCCAAAACATCTTGTTGAAAATAAATACATAATAGAACAGCGCACCAATATCTCATCTGTATAACTCTGTTATTTAGTAAAAGTAAATGTAAGGGATTGATGGTACAGGCATGAATTTGCGATAAAAATTAACAGCTTTCGATAGTGATAGGCTTCTATAAGAGCATTTCTAAGGCTGATATTCCAATCAAATATTTAAATATGAGATCAGGTGATTGTAGTTCTCCTTGAGCTCATTGGCATATTGTTCATCCCCAAAATAATAGCGTATCTGATAATCATATCGCTGGAAAGTGGCCACTATATCACTTACTTCAATTTTATTCAGTTTAATGGTAACCAATAATAAGCCTGAATCATTCTCAGACATGGTATTGATCTGCATGATGCTGGCAGCATTTGTTTCAACTAGTCTGCTTATTTCACCTAATGAATAATTTCGCCTTTCTACTTCCAGAACAATGATACCGCCCGGCTCATCACTGCCCGTGAATTTTGCTGCTATTTTCAGCAACTCTGATGAGGGGATTACTCCCGCCAGTTCTGATTGCTCATTTACTACCGCAACTAATGAAAGATTAAATTCTGCAGCTTGTTGCAATGCAGCTATGAAATGTTCACTGCTTTTTATGCAAGCTTTTATCAGCAAATATTCCAGGGAGGCAATGCTGTTATTTTCATCTGTATCAAGCAGATCATCTTTACTGACCAGTCCGGCAAATTTTTCTTCGCTCAATACCGGTAAATGCATTACTTCATATTCATCCATTAACTGTAAAGCAAGCGATACTTTATCAAATAAATTGATGGACGGGTAATTTGTTTGTATGTGTTGTGATGCTAACATCATTCCCTTTCTGTTATGAATAGACAACAAAAATTATGCAACAGTTGCAGCGGGTTTTCTCATTTTCGTGAGAAAACTATTCAATATTTCATTGAATTCATGTGGTACTTCCATCATCGGTGCATGACCACATTTATCAATAAAATACAATTCACTGTTAGGTATCAGTCTGTTGAACTCACGCCCAACAAACGGGGGTGTAATGGTATCGTTATTGCCCCAAATCAATAATGTGGGCTGTTTTACCTGATTTAACTCTTCGCCCAGATTGCTTCGAATAGCGCTTTTAGCCAACGAAATAACTTTTATGACTTTTATACGGTTAATAGTTATTTCAAACACTTCATCCACTAATTCTTTTGTCGCCATAGCGGGATCATAGAAAGTTAGCGCTGTTTTTTTCTTGATATACTCATAATCGCCTCGTTTAGGATAGCTGTCTCCCATACCATTTTCAAACAGCCCTGAACTTCCCGTCAGTATGAGTGATTTTATTCTTTCTGGATGTTTTAATACATGCACTAACGCAATATGTCCACCTAATGAATTACCTAACAGATTGATATTTTCATAGCCTCTTAATTCAATGAATTTCTGAACATGCTTTTCTAATCCGCTTACAGTTGTATGAAAAATATCAAGTTCAAATAATGGTAATAGAGGCACTATCACTTTATTTGTTTTGCGAAAAAATTCGATAAGATATTCGAAATTACTGAGTGCGCCGAATAATCCATGTAATAATAATAAAGGTTCTCCTTCCCCTTCTTCCAGGAATCTAAACTTGTCTTGTTGTTTAATTTGATACTCCATAATCTATTTCTTAAGCAAGCAGGTAATTCGGTGCTACAAATAAAAGCAAATTACAACTAAAAAAAACCAATTTCAAGCAGATGTTAATTAAGATATAACACCATAGCTAATAAAGTTACTTCATTTTACATAAATCGATTCCGGGCAAAAGTTTAGGTTATACTTTTTTCAACGGTTTCAAAAAATGTTTCTAGCTGAAGAAACATGCCTTTAAAAAAGGGGATGATCACAGCAAAACCGTTTATGATCGTTGGTCCGAATGGCTCGGTGAATCCGTATACTTTCGATTCATGAATGGTTTCCGGTTTTAATAAATGTATTTTATCTGAATAAAAAAGTATCACACTGAAAACCGTAATATAAATCAATGCATACAAAATAATTCCTCCCACACGATTGATCCATCCCATCAGCATAAACTCAGCGGTTTTCTGTAAAATTCCGGCCGCAAATCTAATAAGCAGAATAAACCCAAACATTACCAACAAAAACGATAAAAATGGTAGCCATTTTGCAGCTAACTGTGTGCTGTGTTGAAGCCAATCGGCAACAGCAGTTGACAATTTTAATGCCGCTGCCAGTGCAATGATCACAGCAAAAAAAGAGAATATCGCAACAATAAAACCCCTGCTATAACCTTTGATCACAGCCAGGATCATTAAAATGCAGAAGAATAAGTCTATAACCATTTCATATCCCGGGTTTATTTTTAAGAGATTAGCCCCTACTTGGCTAATAACTCTTTTACTACTGCAGATATTGCTTTACCGTCTGTTTTGCCCGCCAATTGCTTAGTGGCAATGCCCATTACTTTGCCCATATCGGCAGCAGAAGCAGCACCTGTTTCAGCGATGATCTTTGCGATAGCTTCCTTTAATTCTGTCTCGCTGAATTGTTTGGGAAGGAATCTTTCTATGATCGCTATCTCCTCTCTTTCCTTTAGGGCAAGGTCTTCCCGATTTTGCTTTTCAAATATCTCCAAAGAATCTTTTCGTTGCTTCACCAATTTCTGAAGCAATTTTAATTCGCCTTCTTCACTGATCTGGCCATTAGCGCCCGGTTCTGTCTTCATCTTGATTATTTCCGCTTTAACGGCACGTAATCCACGTAAAGCAGCATCATCTTTTGCTTTCATGGCATCTTTCAAAAGCTCCATTATTTGTGTTTCGAGACTCATATTATAAATTTTATGGTGAGATTAAATTATCCTTTGTTTTCTTTCAATTGTAATTCCTTGAATTTGGCATAAAAGGACTTTGCAAATGTTCTAATATCGTTCACTAAAATTTCATCGTGCGTTGCCCGGTCATATGAATCGGCCATTCCCATAAATGCCTGATAATAAAAATCAGCCATTTCATCTACCATCATTTCATTGGTCCAAAGATCAACACGTAATGCGCTTTTTTCCGCGCCATCCCAGAAAGCCACCATCATCGCTTTTGCAGCTTGCATATTTTCTATGCTGCTGTCAGATGCCGCCCAATTAATTTTTTGTGGCACTTTATCCTTGTCTAAATGAACATCGATTTTAATAGTTGAAGTATGCATGTAGCTTTTTCTTTTATTAATTATAGTTTAGCTGCAAATGTAAGGCGAATCGTTTACAGCTTTTTATTTCCAATGGTTTTAGTAATCGTTTGCCATAATAAGTCCGCGGTTTTATCCCAATCAAATTTCTTGGCTTGAACAACCCCCGCTTCAATTAATTTGCTGCGCAGAGATTCGTCTTTATACAATTGAAGCATCTGCTTGGCGATAGCGTCAGCATTATCAGGATCGGCATACAATACAGCATTGCCGGCAATTTCAGGCAAACTGCTCGAATTACTTGCAATGACCGGAACAGCACATTGCATGGCTTCAATAACCGGAACTCCAAAACCTTCGAATAACGATGGAAATACCATGGCATAAGCCGAGGCCGTGATGTTTGCCAATTCTTCTTCAGGCAAATAATTTAACAATACCACATCATCGCGGTATTTATAGGTCTTCAATTTTTCAAGTACCGAATCATATTTCCACGCCAACCTTCCTGCAACCAATAATTTCATGTTACTGTGTTGCCATTTTTTAAAAAAGGAAAATGCTCTAAGTAAAGAGATCAAATTTTTTCTGGGGTGAATACCTCCGGTAAATAAAAAATATTCTTTGCCCCCGGCATATTTTCCCTTAGTGACTTGTTGAGTATGGCTATCAATTGGTTGAAAAATATTTTTTGCTGCACTAAATACAACATTGATTTTTTCGGGTGCAATTTTATATTGCTGAACAATATCATTCTTAGAAAATTCCGAAACGGTTGCGATCTTCTCTGCCTTATTCAAGAAACTTCGGGTAAATGCGCGGTAATAATACAGATGATGCTTGGGAATGAATTTCGGAAAATGTTTAAATGCGAGATCATGCACTATCAACAATTGCGGAACCTTGCTTGTTAAACTGCAAAACCCGTAGGGCTGAACCATTAGATCGGGTTTGATGGAGCGTAATGCGATCGGCAGTTTAACATCATACCAATATTTAAAAGAAAGTGCATGCCTAGCGGCAGGTTCAACAATAAAGGGTTTCACATTTGATGAAAAAATAAAATTTTGATCGAAAGGCCTATCAAAAATAAAAATGAATTCATGTTCAGGATATTTTTTTGCGAGACGGCTGAATATTTCCTGAACAAAATATCCGTATCCTTCCAAATGATCTTTCTGTAAAAAAATAGTATTTACTGCAATGCGCATATTGGTGTAAAGATAACATCAAATTAAAATGATGACTGCATTGCAGCAGCACAAGAGTTCGACGCAACCGAGTTTAATTTTTATTCAACAGCCGGCTACAAAAAATTATTTCTTTTGTTTAGCAGCCCATACATCCATTTTCTTTTCTACGATTTCAAGAGGCATGCACCCGTCTTTTAAAAACTCATCATGAAAAGCAGAAAGTTTAAATTTGTCGCCTAATTGTTCCTGATATTTATTTCTTAGTTCCCGAATTTTTAATGCCCCTATCTTATAACTCAGTGCCTGTCCGGGTATCGCCATATAACGCTCTATTTCAGCAGTAGCGCCTTCCTCGCTGATAGCTTCATTGTCCATCATGTATTTAATGGCTTCTTCTCTTGTCATTCCTTTTACATGCATTCCGGGATCAACAACTAAACGAATGGCACGATGAATTTCATCGCCCAATGCGCCCATGTATTGATAAGGATCGGTATATAAGCCTAGTTCTTTTCCCAAACTTTCACAGTACAAAGCATAACCTTCGCCATAAGCACCATACCATAAGAAACGGCGGAATTTTGGAAGCTTCTCATTTTCCATTTGCAATGAACCCTGGTAATGATGACCGGGAATGGCTTCATGTAAAAACAAACTTTCCATACCGCTCGTTGTATTGAATTTTTTTGCATCCAATATAGGAATGTAAAAAATACCGGGACGGGAACCATCGGGAGAACCGGGATTATATTCTGCACTCGCACTGGCTGCGCGAAATGCTTCTGTTTGACGGATCTCGAATTTTGATTTTGGAACCCTGCCAAACATTGTTTTAAGCTGAGGTTCCATCTTTGAATGAATTGCATGAAAAGCATTCAACACTTCTTCTGGGGTCTTATAAGGCGTGAATTGTTTATCGGTTTTCATGAATTCAAAAAAGTCATTCAGTTCTCCTTTAAAACCAACAGCATTCTTTACACTATCCATTAATCCACGAATTCGTTTTACTTCTGATAATCCTGTATTGTAAATTTCATCTGCTGTTTTGTTGGTAGTGGTCCATAATGCAATATCATATTCATACAATGCGGCGCCGTTGCGCAATCCGCTGATACCGGTTGAGTTTCTTGCTTTGGGCAGATATTCATTCTTTAAAAAATCTCCCAGTGTTTTATAAGATATAACAATGTTCTTTTGAATGGATAAAGCATATGCATCTGTTAATCTTTTTTTATCGGCATCAGAAAATTCTTTGGGCAATTTAATAATGGGGCCATAAAATAAGCTCTTAGTTACATCACTCAAAACCATCGCATCCATTTGCGGGATCATCTTTTGTACCAAGGTTTTTGGTAAAACATAATTGGCTGCTATTCCTTTCCTGAAATAAATAATTGCACTGTCAGTCCACATACTAAATGCTTCCATTCTTTTCAACCAATTATCATAATCTTTTACTGTTTTGAAAGGTTGATTCCCTGCACCACTGCCCAGCTCACCAAAATCTAAAGTCATTCCCCAAAACTGATTGGTGGGAATATAATTGGTATGAAACTTGAAACCTTCAAGATTTATTTCCATTTCTCTTTTAAAAATATCATAGCTGATCTGATCATTTGCATTCAATTGTTCCCTATCGAATCTTGTAACATAGACGAGATAACGATTGTAAAATTCTTTTAGTTTCTTCCTGTAATCATCCGTAAAATCTGCATAAAGTTTATCATTGTACCGATGATCTCCAATGGCAGTTGCTTCTAAAGGATACAACTGTAAACGTTCTTCATAATATTTATCGAATAATGCAGATAGTTCTTTATTGGCTTCATTCTGTTGATTGCTATTGCTGAGTTTACAACTGCTTGCAGCAGCAAATATCAATGCAGAAAAGAATAGTACTTTTTTCATAGAAATATTTTGAATGATGAATATAAAACATTGCGTGATAAAGAAGATCAATATTGATAAAATCCTTTTGCTGATTTTCTTCCCAATTCGCCTGCTAATACTTTCTGTTGTTGAATGACAGATGGTCGAAGCCTCTCGGGTTTATCCAATGCCTCCCAAACAATATTACTTACACTGTAATTGATATCTAGGCCGATCATGTCCATCAATTTAAATGGCCCCATTTTAAATCCATTATTTTCCATTACTGTATCAATGGTTTCAATATCTGCCAACCCTGTTTCTAGTAGTTTCATTGCTTCCAGATAATAATGTCTGGCAACCCGGTTCACAATAAAACCGGGAGAGTCATTACATAATACAGGGGTCTTATTTAATTGTTTGGCAAATGCCATAATCGTTTCAATGACAGCTTGATCAGTCTCATTAGTTTTAATGATTTCCACCAATTTCATTATCGGTGCGGGATTAAAGAAATGCATTCCTATTAATCGAGAGGGCTCACTTATTTCTTTAGCTAACTTATTAATGGAAATTGAAGATGTATTTGTTGCAAAAATTGTTTGAAATGAATTGATGTTTGCTAACTGTTTAAACAGTTCAACCTTTGCTTCTTTCTGCTCGACTATGGCTTCAATAATTATCTCTGCCTTGCACTCTTCTATAATTGAAGTGAAGTGTAATCGTTGTATGATCAGTTCTTTATCGGCAACTGATAACTTTCCTTTTTGTACCAACAACTCCACACTTTCAATTATTGCAAATTTACTTTGTAATAGCACGTTTTCCCTTACTTCAAACAAAATAGTATCAAAGCCTGATTGTGCACAAACCAACGCAATACCGCTGCCCATTGTCCCCGCCCCGCAAACACAGATTATGGCTGAATGATTCATATTTGCAAGATACTTACATCTTTTCCACCTGCATAACAAGTTGCAAAACTTGTTTGCTATTTTTACAATATGGGATTAGAGCAATTAAATCTATTTTCTTTCGGAGATCTTCCCCAAAAACAGGGCAAGAGTAAGGCTGTTTTTGCTGATAAGAAGATAAAAGTGAAAGTAAAAAAGAAAGAATCACTATTCACCAAAAACCCTGAAGAAAAAAGAGGGAGGAAGTCCACGAAAGAAATTTATGCTGCAGCTGATCTGATTGATATTCCGGAGGAAGAAATACTCAATCAAAAATTGTATTACAGCATCAGCGAAGTTGCAGGATGGTTTAATCTTACAACTTCACAGATTCGCTTTTGGGAAAATGAATTTGATATTTTACAACCACGAAAGAATAGAAAAGGAGACCGATTGTTTCGTGTGGAAGACATCAAGAATCTTCAGTTGATCTATTATTTACTGCGCAATCGGAAATTCAGCATTGAAGGAGCCAAAGAATATTTGAAAGGCAATCAAAATAAAGCTGCACTACATCATCAACTTGCTGAATCTCTAACAAAATTCAGGTTGTTTTTATTGGAATTGAAAGCTAATTTAGGTTCCTGACCTTTTCTGCATACTCAATTAATTTTATGAAAAAAATAATTTCCTCCTTTTTTTTAGTGGTCCTTCTGTCTTGTTCGTCCTCACATAAACTTTCTAAAATTGATTATTCGGTAATTCCTGATAATAGAGCAAAAATTTTGAAAGGCATCATCAACCGCTCTATCATTGAGAATGATACTTCTTTTGGATGGTTCAAAGAAAATATGAAATGGGGACAGGCAGAAGAAGCCGCTGTTACTGCTTTTAAACAAAAGGGCAAAGAGTTTAAACTGATCATTTTTGGAGGAACTTGGTGTGAGGATACACAAAATATTTTGCCTAAAATTTATCGTGTTGTGGATCAGAGTGCTTATCGTGAAAAAAACATTGTGTTGATTGCTGTTGACAGACAAAAACAAACCATCAATAATCTTCATACAATTTATAAAATCGTAAATGTGCCTACTGTCATTGTTATAAAAGATGGAAAAGAGATAGGCAGGGTAGTTGAATATGGCAAATCAGGGTCTGTAGAAAAAGACCTGGCAGAGATCATTCAAAGCATTCCATAATTATTTATTGCGCACCACTATATCCATATTTTTTGCTGCCAATTCGACCTTTTCTTTTTCAAGTATTTCGATCACGCTTAAATTAATCCCTTCTCTCAATGCAAAAAACACTTCAACAGGTTGGGGCATGATGGTGAAATAATCCACTGCGATAATATGTGCATTTTTTCCCGTATCCTGTAAGTAAACAAATGAATTTGTTATGTCCTCTTGTTGCTTTAATAATTTTTTGATTGATATTGTGATTGCTGAAAGCTGTGCAACGGTTGTTGAAAGACTAAGTTCCAAATGCAGTTCCACTTTACGTTCTGTACGAAGTGTGATATTATCAACAATTGTATCCACCATTTGTTTATTGGGCACAGAAATATACGTTTTACTCTCTGTCCTGATACGTGTGCTTCTCAATCCAATCTTTTCAATAATACCTGTGAAGCTTTGTACTTTCACCAGATCGCCGGTGATAAAAGGCTTATCAAAAAATATAATAAAAGAAGCAATTAAATTCTCCAAACTTTCTCTGGTTGCCAATGCCAATGCAGCACCAACAATGCTTAATCCTGTTAATAAATTTCCGATGTCTTTATTAAAAGCAAATCGTAACACAAGCAATACACCAATGATGATAAGTATGACCTTAAAAAAATCTTTAAAAAAAACGATCAGCTGGTTATCTGATTTATCTTTAGTAAAATTTGCTTTTTCTTCTAAGATCTGTGCAACGAATTCAACTATGCGGATACATAATCTGATAAACAAAACAACAATAATGATAATGCCGATAGTGCTAACAAGATCTTCTGTACTTAAATGTTTATGATAGAGTGTGACTTTTAATATTTCCGGAAAGGTCAATCTGTCAAATGCGGTATAAGCAATAAACACCAATAGAAACCTTTCCATCGGTTTAATAACAAGGCTTAGAAATGCTTTTCTATTTTGTGATATATTTTGGCTGGTGATAATACTATATAATTTACTCGCCAAAAATCTGGAGAGCAGCCTTTTAATAAGTAGCATTAACACTATCGTCCCTATTACATAGAGATATGCTTCAAGGGTATTATCCAAAAAATTGTAATTCATCAGGTCTTTCATGCTAAATTATTCTTCCCATTTTTTTAAATCAACATTAGTGCCATCAAAAGTGGCGTAAGAAAAGTTGCGGATCCAGTCGCCAAGATTAATATATCGGCTGTGATCGTCCAATCGAAAATCGATTGGGTAATGACGATGACCAAAGATGAAGTAATCGAAATATTCTTTTTGCAAGATCTCTTTGCAATAAACGATCAGCCATTCACCATCTTCGCCTAAAAAATGTTCGTCATTTGTGCCGGTTTTGGCCCTGCTTTTTGCACTGAAATAATTAGCCAGGCCCAATCCCCATGTGGGATGCAGCTGACCAAACATCCATTGGCACAATTTATTACGAAATATTTTTTTAATGAATTTATATCCATGGTCACCGGGACCTAAACCATCACCATGCCCAATATAAAATTTCTTATTACCCCATGTAAAAGTTTTGGGTTCGAAATACACAGGGATGTTCAATTCTTTCTGAAAATAATCCTTCATCCACATATCATGATTGCCCACAAAAAAATAAATTGGCAACCCCTTATCTGTTAATTCTGCTAATTTTCCCAGTAAACGAACATATCCTTTGGGAACAACTTTTCTGTACTCGTACCAGAAATCAAAAATATCGCCTACAATGAAAATCGCTGCAGCATCATGTTGAATGCGATCTAAAAAAGAAACTACTTTTTTTTCTCTTATCAAACTACTTTGTGCATCAGGTGCACCAAGATGGAAATCAGAAAGAAAGTATATTTTTTTACCTGGGCTAATTTTCATTCCGCAAGATCATTTAGTCTTTTGTTTAAAATAGAAAAAATTATTGCTTATCGACCAAAAAGCAAAATACTTCTTTAGGCCCGTGCACACCTACTACCAACGTTTTTTCAATATCAGCAGTACGGCTTGGCCCTGTTGCCAAACTAATTAAGGATGGAAGATTATTTTTATATTTTTCTCTTAACCCCTGCAAACCGTCCTTAATGTCATACACCAGTTGATTGCTGTAAGCAATGCAAATATGAACAGGGGCATAGACGCTTACAGTTCTTCCGCTTTTCGATCCATTGCTCAACAAGATACTACCTGTTCGTGCAATCAATAATTCGCATGTTGTGACGGAAGCATCGCAAGCTGTTAGATCAGTAGCAGTAATATTTGCAAAACCATTTGCTAATAAATTTTTTTTAATATTATCTTCTACACAATAGATCTTTTCCCATTTTCTGGCATTTGCTAAAGTGTTGAGTTGCTCTCCCAATTCTCTTTCATCTGCACAAAAAGAAAATCTTCCAAGCAAGCCTGTAAAATTTTCCGCAAACTCAAGTTCTAATTCTTTATTTGAAGGCTGAAACACACTATCATTCCCTTCGCTTTGCGGAAAAGGAACAGGCACTGCATGAGTCAGTGCCTGCCTAATTTTTTTTAAAATGCTTTCTTTTGCTGTATTTGCCATTTCTTCACAATTACAGATGAATATTAATTTTCGATTTTTGGAGTAGGTACCTTATCATCTACAATTGGTAACGGTGCAATGATATCAGCAGGCGGAACACCACCGATCGGATCAGGTTCAATGTCTTCTAAGATTTTCTTTTCTTCAAAAGGACGTTTACCAATCAGTTCTTCCACATCGCTCTTATGCAATACTTCCTTATCCAATAATTCCTTGGCCAATATTTCTACTTCTGCTTTTTTCTCGGTCAATAATTTTAGTGTGCGTTGATATGCATCATCGATGATTCCTCTTACTTCTTCATCAATAATTTTTCCTGTTTCTTCACTAAATGGTTTTGTAAAAGTTTGTTCTTGTGAAGGATCATAGAAACTTACGTTACCGATTTTATCGTTCATACCATAAGCAGTAACCATACTGTAAGCGATACGGGTTATTTGCTGCAGATCGTTTGATGCGCCTGTAGAAATTTTACCGAAGAAAATTTGCTCTGCCGCACGGCCACCTAATGTCATACAGATCTGATCCATTAATTGATCAGTATTATATAAGTATTGCTCTTTCGGTGTGTATTGAGCATAACCCAATGCAGCTGTACCTCTCGGAACTATAGTAACTTTTAACAAGGGATATGCATGTTCCAGGAACCATCCGCAAATTGCATGACCGGCTTCGTGATAAGCGATCACTTCCTTTTCGTATGGTGCGATAATTTTATTTTTCTTTTCCAAACCGCCGATCACACGATCAATAGCATCCTGGAAATCACTCATATCAACAGCCAATTTATCCTTTCTTGCAGCGATCAAAGCTGCTTCATTACAAACATTGGCAATATCAGCTCCTGCAAATCCAGGTGTTTGTTCTGCCAGTTTATAAATATCTAAGGTTTCAGAAATTTTGATCGGCATCAAATGCACTTTGAAAATTGCTTCACGACCCTTTACATCGGGTTTGTCAATTGATATCTGACGATCGAATCTTCCCGGTCTCAATAATGCCGTATCCAATACATCAGGCCTGTTCGTTGCTGCCAAAATAATGATGCCGGTATCTCCACCAAACCCATCCATCTCTACCAATAATTGATTCAACGTATTTTCTCTTTCATCATTGCTCATGATGGCATTTCTTCCGCGAGCCCTTCCTATCGCATCGATCTCATCGATAAAAATGATACATGGTGCTTTTTCTCTGGCTTGCTTAAACAGATCACGAACACGACTAGCGCCTACACCAACAAACATTTCTACAAAATCAGATCCGCTTAAACTGAAGAAAGGAACTTGTGCTTCTCCTGCCATTGCTTTTGCCAGCAATGTTTTACCTGTTCCCGGAGGGCCGATCAATAAAGCTCCTTTTGGGATTTTACCACCGAGCGATGTATATTTCTTTGGGTTTTTTAAGAAGTCCACAATTTCCATCACTTCTACTTTTGCTTCGTCCAATCCGGCCACATCAGTGAATGTGATGTTTACTTTTGCACCCTTATCAAATAGTGTTGCTTTTGATTTTCCAATATTGAAAATACCCCCCGGACCACCGCCGCCTGGCCCGCCTCCCCCCATCTTACGCATCAGCAATATCCATAATCCAACGATCACCAGCATGGAAATGATTGTACTTACAATGGGACCGCCTAAAAAGTCAGAATCGTCTTTTGGATAAGATGGAACATGTTCTACTGTTGGATTTTCTTTATAAAAATCTTTCAGATCATCGTCAAATACCTTTAAGTCAGTAATATTGAATTGAAAAAGTGGTACACCTTTAACTTTTGCAGGTTCTAGTTTTATTTTCAGTTTTGATTCGTAAAATGGTTTTACGATACTATCTGATTTAATATAAACCCGCACCAACCCTTTATTTCTGATGATATCTAACTTTTCAACATCCCCTTGGGCGATCATCTTGTGAAAAACCTCTTGTTGTGATGTAGCTGAGGACTCAGGGCTAAACTTATAAAAAGTGCTGCCTACCAATACTGCAAATATGATCAGATAGATCCAATAAATACTGAACTTAGGGCCTTTGCGTGGGGTTTTATCATCGCCACTATTGGTAAAAGGAAATTTTGGTTTGTTATCTTCTTGTGCCATAAATCGATTACTTCAATTAATAATGTTTCAAATTGTCAAAAGTTCAATCTAAATTATCTTTTATTTACTCATCGTGCCCTGTAAGCGGTGCATCGTGCCACATTTCTTCCAGTCTGTAGAATTTTCGGGTATCCGGCTGCATTACATGTACCACTATATTTACATAGTCGATCAAGACCCAATGCAGTCCTTGTTTGCCTTCATGTTTGTAGGGCGCTTCTTCGCATTTAAATCTCACTTGCTCTTCAATAAAATCGCTGATAGCACGAACCTGTGTATTACTTGTTGCCTGGCAAATGATAAAAAAATCCGCAACTGCTTCAGGGATTTTGCGAAGGTCCAGACTTACCAATTGCTCACCCTTTTTATCCTGAATTGCTTTGATAATGGTTTTAAAAATTCTCGAACTACGCGTCAGCCTCGTAACGGTGCTTTTTTTACGGCTGCTCAAAACAGAAAGAGTTGTCAATAATTAATCGAATTTGTTGTGAAAAAATATTATTTCTTTACTAAAGTGCTTTTTTTCAAACGGAACTGGTTTCGTCTCCTTTAATGAATGACGTACACACTTCAATTTTATTTTATTTGTTCGCATTTATAATTGGAGATGATTTCAACCAATTTCCAACTTTAAACTGCCAAGCTTCTTTTATCTTCGTCAAAAGTAGCAATTCTTTGTCATCCTCTTCTACCATAAATACGATCGGTCATCCATTCATAGAATTAGCTGCAGTTGACAGTACCAATAACTATGCCTTTGACAAGTTGCAAGCAAATTTGGCTGCACATGGTACTGCCTACTTTGCTCAGGAACAAACAGCAGGCAAAGGGCAAAGGGGCAAGGTCTGGAATGCAGAACCCGGAAGCAGTATCATTCTCTCGGTAACCCTTGATACGGCATTCTTATTAATACATCAGCAGTTTTTACTCAGTGTTGCTATTGGATTAGCTGCACATGACCTTTTCAGCAAATATGCAGGTGACGAAACCAAAATAAAATGGCCAAATGATATTTATTGGCGTGACAGGAAGGCAGGTGGAATTTTGATTGAATCATCGGTTAAAACAAATAAGTCAGGAAAAACGGTTTGGAAATGGGCAGTTGTAGGCTTGGGAATTAACATTAATCAAACAAAATTCCCGAAGAATTTGTCCAATCCTGTTTCTTTAAAACAGATCACAGGCAAAAATTTCGATACTTTTTTATTGGCAAAAGAGCTCTGTGATTGTTTACAAAAACGCTTTTCACAATTAAAAAAAGGAGCTGCTAAGAAACAATTGGAAGAATATAATCTTCATTTATACAAACTACAGGAAATTGTTCGTTTGAAAAAAAACAACGCGGCTTTCCATTGTACGGTTGAAGGTGTAACTAAATCTGGCGAATTAATAGTGAGCGGTGCTGCTCAAGAAAGTTTTGTTTGGGGAGAAGTGGAATGGCAATTATAACAATGCATCAATCCTTTTTGCTAATTCATGATCTTTTTCGGTAACAATATCACCGGCGCTATGTGTATTTAACCATATCTCAACTTGATTATACACATTCGTCCAGAAGGGATGATGATCCATCTTTTCTGCTTCAATGGCAACACGTGTCATAAACGCGAATGCTTCTGAAAAATTTTTAAACTGGAATTTTTTATACAATGAATTATTTTGTTCTGTCCACATGATCTTTTTTTAGTTGATAAAAGAAATATTGTACAAAAGTGCAGCACAATGTTGCAGCCTTTTAAACAAATTGTTTGTATCAAAAAACCATATTGCCTTTGTTCTTTATCTGCTCATTGGTCAATTCCGCCACCAGTTGAACACCGGTGATTGATTTGATGGATTGTTTGATCCAGTTACATTTTTCATCATCTACCAGATCTCCTTTCATTAGCCATAAAAAATCCATGTGCTTAAATTCGGGCAATAAATATTCTCCGTCAAATTGGTTATGATATAAATAATGGATCAAACAACTATTAGGCTCTTTAGACTCGTAAATATTAAAATAATAGCTGCGATCTTTTTTCTTTAAATGGATTTCATAACCGGCACTTAGACGAAAGTCGAAACCTGCCAATTTATTTAACTGCAAGCAAAACTGATAGTTTTTCAAAGGCGCTGTAATGCCCAGCAATCGGGTATCTTCGAAGAAATCTTCATTAAGTGATACAATATCTAATATATGTTTTGCCACGATTTAAAATTCAATATTAAATTCTTTTTCTTCACCCTTTCGCCTAATGACCAGTTTTGTTTTATCACCCTTCTTAAACTTGCCTAGTGTTTGCATATAACTCATCACATCCACAAACTTATATTCACCCATTTGCAATAAAATATCGCCTGCCTGCAAGCCGATACGTTCCGCCAATTTGCCCTGACTAACACCATCAATTCTAACTCCGGTACCGCTATACCCATAATCAGGTATCACACCCAAACTCACCGTAAACTTGGTGCTTCGTCCCATTTGCTGTTCGCGTGTTTTTGTAAAACTTAATTTTCCTTTTGTGTCAGTTGCAGCAATCAATTTATAGATGTATTGTACAATTTCTCTTTCTCCATCGTAATTAATTTTTTCCCAGTCGTCCGTTGCTTTATGATAATCAGAATGGCTTCCCGTAAAGAAAAATAAAACCGGCATATCCTTTCTGTAAAATGCTTCATGATCGCTTGGGCCGGCACCTGAGCTATCAAATTTTACTACTAGATTTTTATCGGTAGTTGTTTGAAAAACATCTCCCCACACCGGGGATGTCCCATAACCGCCAATGGTTAATTTGTGTGCTGTATCATATCTTCCAACCATGTCCATATTGATCATATAATTGGCAGTGATATTTGTTGTGGGATGTTCTAACCAATATTTACTTCCGAATAAGCCCAGTTCTTCCCCCGAAAAATTAATAATGAGGTAATTATTGTTTTTCGGTGATGACCTTTTTAACAATCTGGCCAATTCAATTAAAGCAGCAGTACCGCTGGCATTATCATCAGCTCCATTGTGAATCAGATGTCCCGTATCCAAAGCATTTTTATCTTCCCCATAACCTAAGTGATCATAATGAGCGCCAAGAACAACAGTATTTTCCGCATTGTTATTGATAAAGCCAACCACATTTCTCGCTTTTCTGATCCTTTGAGTAAAAGCAACACCCAATTCAATATTTAGCGTAGCAGACAAATCATTGAAATATTTTTTAAACCCTTCCTTAGTTATATAGAGCACGGGGATTTTTGTTGCAACTGAGTTATCATTTTTATTAAAGAGAATATTATCTGTGATCGAAGAACTGTTGTACAAAACCAAAGCAGTAGCGCCTTTTTCCGCAATCTTATCAGCATCTTTTTTGATGAAATCAAAAATATCGAAGTGAGGGTTGCTCAGATTTTCATCCAAAATATCTTTTACATCTGTAAACCAGGGTTGTCCACTTTCATTCAAAGTCACAGCGGGTGTGCCTTTTACAGTTTTACTTGCACTAAAGGCTACTGGGAAAAAATCATTATTTAGTTCCGCTTTTCGATCATTCACCCTAAGAAAAGTGTTCTTATCATTGGCCTGTTTTCCTTCATCGATCTCAAATTCCTGGATATAACCATTTGAAGCTTTGGGCTCAATTCCAATCTGTTCATATTGTTTACAGATGTATTCCATGGCCAAAACTTCGCCTTGTGTTCCGGTCCTTCTTCCTTCCAATTTATCATCGGCTAGATATTGTACATGCGCTTTCAAATTTGCAGAAAGTGTAGCATTAGCCTGTTGTTCAGCCTTTAATTTTTTCTTTTTGCTTTGTGCGATCGAGAATACAGGTATCAGTAAAATAAGTAGTAACACTTTTTTCATACATCCGGATGTTTAAGTTCTTACAAAAGTAAACGTACAAAATCTCTTGATGTTATTGCTATGCGAATATTCTTTTCCCAAACGCGTAACCACAAGCTATCCTTGGAAGTTACATTTGCCAACTGCAACTGAACAATTGAAAAAAAACGCATTACATATTGCATTAGTAGGCAATCCCAACAGTGGTAAAACATCACTGTTCAACGCATTGACGGGATTAAACCAGAAAGTCGGCAATTTTCCAGGTGTTACTGTTGATAAAAAAACAGGCTCTCTTGAACTTGAAGATGGATCAAAAGTTGAATTAATTGATCTGCCCGGAACTTATTCCTTGTATCCCCGCCGTTCAGACGAATGGGTTTCTTATAAAGTTTTGATGAATGCGGATGAAGAAATTAAAGCTGATATTATTTTATTGGTTGCCGATGCGAGTAATTTAAAACGTAATCTTTTGTTCTGTAGCCAGATCATCGATCTTAAAGTACCCGTTGTTGTTGCTTTGACCATGAATGATCTTGCAGCTAAAAAGGGGATCAAGATAGATATAGCAGGCTTGCAGGAAGACCTTGGCGTACCTGTTATTTCGGTGAATGCAAGAAAGAATAAAGGTTTGCCACAATTGAATAAAGCATTGACTCAGATTGTTAGAAAAAATAATGAAATATCCATAACCGATTTTATTGACAATAAAAAATTGGCTCCTGCTTCGATCGAAAGCATTCAGAAAATATTTCCGCATTTAAGTAACTATGCAGCCATTCATCACCTTATCAGTCACGAAAGTTTTCCATTTGATGACGCAACTCAACAGGCGATTGAGCAAATTGAGGTAGAAAATAAATTCAATCCCACTAAAACACAGGCTGAAGAAATATTACAGCGATATCAGCATATCAAACAGATCATGAAGAAAAACGTGATCGAACCGGATCCTCAGGAGAAGAAAAGATTCACTGACCGTTTGGATGATATTTTATTGCACCGAAAATGGGGTTATTTGATTTTATTATCTGTTTTGTTTTTATTGTTTCAGAGTATTTTTTGGCTGGCTCGTTTTCCAATGGATGGGATTGAATGGATTTTTAAAATAATTGGAAATTATCTACATGCAAATTTACCTGATACTTGGTGGAGTAATTTAATCACAAATGGATTCGTTGCAGGATTAAGCGGCATATTGGTCTTCATTCCGCAGATCATGATCTTGTTTGGCTTGATCACTATCTTAGAAGACAGCGGTTATATGGCCCGTATCAGTTTTTTGAGTGATAAATTAATGCGGAAAGTTGGTTTAAACGGAAAGAGTGTAATGCCCATGATCAGTGGGTTTGCCTGTGCTGTACCAGCCATTATGAGTGCGCGAAATATTGAAAACAAAAAGGAAAGATTACTCACGATCCTGGTTACTCCATTGATGAGTTGCAGTGCCAGATTGCCGGTGTACACTATTTTAATTTCGCTGGTTATCGACAATAAATATTATTTCGGCTTCCTGAGTTTACAGGGCTTGGTGATGATGGGATTGTATTTATTGGGATTGGTGATGGCATTGATTGTCAGTTATGTTTTGAAAGAATTTATCAAGTTGAAAGAAAAAAGTTTTTTCATCTTGGAATTGCCAATTTATCGAGCACCGCGATGGAAAAATGTTGGTATTACGATGATTGAGAAGGCAAAAATATTTGTGATGGATGCCGGAAAAATAATAATGGTCATCAGTTTACTCTTATGGTTCTTAAGTTCATTCGGCCCGGGAAACAGAATGAAAAAAGTGGAAGAAAAATATGAGTTACTGCTACAGCAGCAACCACTACAACAATACGTTATACAAAGAAATTTATCAGCAGAAAGATTACAAAACTCTTATGCCGGATTATTAGGACAAGCGATCGAACCTGTTATTAAACCTTTAGGTTACGATTGGAAAATTGGCATTGCTATCATCACATCATTTGCAGCAAGGGAAGTCTTTGTAGGAACAATGGCAACATTATATAGTGTAGAAGAAAATGATGACACATCCCTGCGTGAAAAACTACAGGCCGCTAAAAATCAAGATGGCAGTAAGGTTTACACACTTGCTGCAGCTTTATCATTAATGGTGTTTTATGTTTTAGCAATGCAGTGCATGAGTACATTGGCTGTTGTAAAACGTGAAACGAAAAGCTGGAAATGGCCGGTGATACAATTTATTTATATGACCGGATTGGCATATGTCATGAGTTTGATAGTGTACTGGATTTTTAAATAAAGTCTAATTATAATAATCCCATAAAAGCTTTGACATTTTTCTGGTCAATTCCCATGCTTCATTATTAGATTCCCAACTTTTATCCTGATTGTTTTTGGTACAAATGCAAAAAACATAACGGCAATGCTTTCCGTTTACGAATAATACTTCATTTCTTGTAGCATCTACCGCGCCGCTTTTACTTGCGATAAAAACGTCGGTCGGAATTTGCGAGATCGCTTCCTCATCCCAATAATTTCTACCCAACAAACGGATCATTTTTTCACTTGTCTTTTGATTAATAACTTCTCCGTTGGAAATCTTTTCAACCAAGGCAGCCATTTCGCGAGGCGACGTTTGCCCCCATCCAAATTCCATTCTGTTCATTTCTCTTCCGGGAGTTCGGCTATTCACCCTAGTGGATTTCATTCCCAAACCATCCATCAGTTCATTGATACGAGAGCCTCCGCCGGCAAGGCTTTCCAGCCAAAGGCTTGCAGTATTATCACTCATGGTGAGCATTAACATTATCACTTTACTAAGCTCGATCTTTTCATTGTTTTTGAATGATCCGAGAATATCCACTCCGGCATATAATAAAGAATCTTTGTAAACAAGTGTTTGATGATATTGCAATTCGGCATTTTCTATTTTATCCATTACACCTATCAAAATCGGTATTTTGATCATGCTGGCAGTTGGAAAAACAGAGTCTGCATTTATCTCAACAATTTTGTTTTTTTTAAGATCATGTACGAATAGGCCAACTTGACCATGAAAATTAGTCAATAGACTTTGGATCGATGTGTGTAAGTGCTTATCTGCTTTTTGAGCTGAGGAATTAACAAGTATAAATAATGTAATAATTAATATGAGTGACTTCATAAAGCTACTTTACCTAAAATGAATTTTAAATATACACTGATTTTTGTTGATTTCTAAAGTCGACCACGAGCAGTACTGCTCTAATCTGTTAATTTACAATTGAAAGAGGGAAGCAGCGTGGCAGATGAAAATTACTGCAACTGGATATTTTCAAATCAATGGTGATAATCACCTAGGAAAATATAAAAAAATGGTGGTCCCCTTACCCTCTTCACTCTCTATTTCAACAGTACCATTAAGGCAATCAATAAAACCTTTTGTGAGGATTAAACCAAGCCCACTTCCTTTTTCGTGATTGGTACCAGGTGTACTTTTCGCCTGTGCTTTATTAAAAATATTTCCAACTTTTTCCTTCGGCATACCAGTGCCGGTATCGCTGACAGTAAAAACAATTTTATCCTTTTCTCCATGAGCATAAAGCGTAATTGTTCCATTTTGTGTGAACTTAATAGCGTTTGCAATAAGGTTTCGTAAAATAAAACGAAACATATTATTGTCTGTTCGCAAACAGAGTTCTTCCTCCACTAAATTCAACAGTTGGTTATTTTTGAACTTTGCATTTAACTTAAATTGTTTTAATAATGCATCCGTTATTTCATGTAGGTTTATTTTTTCTATGATTACTTCTGCTTTATTTATTTGCATTTTACTCCAGTCAACAAGATTATTCAACAGGTCGAGTGTTGTATCCAATTGATCGGAAAACATGGATGTTAATTTTTGTTTATCTACTTCGGGAACATCGTTTGCTGTAATAAAATCCATCACCCCTTTGATTGCGCCGATCGGATTACGGACATCATGTGCAATGATGGAAAGCATCAATTGCTGCATTTCATTTTCATGCCGCAGATGGTGGTTTTGATTTTCTAATTTCCTATTGCTGAGTTTTAGCTCAATCATTTTTGACACCTGCTGGCTCAATACTTTTAATGTAAAGATTTGCTGATCATTTAAATGATTTGGTTTTATATCTGCAACACATAACGTACCTACCTTATATCCCTTGCTTGTTATCAAAGGTGTGCCTGCATAATAACGAAGGTGAGGATCGGATTTTACCAATGGGTGATTGCTGAATCGCTGGTCCTTTAAAGTATCCTCAATTTCAAAAAAATCCTCTTCAGCAGAAATGGTAAAGTCGCAAAATGATTCTTTGCGTGGCGTTTCATTGATACTTACACCCTTTTTTGCCTTGAACCATTGACGGTTTATTTCCAATAATGAGATCAGTGAAATAGGAACATCGCAAATACTTGAAGCCAGTTCAACTACATCGTCAAACTCTTGTTCAGAATTCGTGTCAAGGATTTTAAGCCCGTACAATTCTCGCAACCTATCTTCTTCATTATGCGAAATCGGGTTTTTCATAGCTTTGAAATTGTAGTTTTTCAAAACATAAATCTACCCTCGATTTTACCTAAATTAAATAGTTAATGTCACAATTAATTTGTAGTAAAACAATGACAAGTAGTAGTTGAAACGATGGCTATTTTTCTTCCCAAACAGTGAGAATCTGCTCAGCATGGCGCTTTGTTTCGGGCTTTTCTATTATTTTTTTGATCCTTCCTTTTTCATCAATTAGAAAAGTTGTGCGATGCATACCAATAAATTCTTTACCCATGAATTTTTTCCAGCCCCATACCCCATACTTTTCTGAAATGCTGTTATCTGTATCTGCAATTAATGAAAAGGGAAGATCATATTTTTTTTCAAACTTCTTATGACTCTTCACAGTATCTGTACTGATGCCGATGACTTGAAAACCGTTTTTCAATAACAGTGAATAATTATCCCGGAGATTGCATGCCTGATTCGTGCATGTAGGCGTATCATCATGCGGATAAAAATATAAAACGACCTTCTCTCCGAGAAGATCTTTTAATGAAATGGTATCCCCATTTTGATCAAGTCCTTTAAATAAAGGCGCTTTTATTCCTTTTTTTAACTCAGTCATAGATTTAAATTAATTCATTTACCCCCGCTTATGCGCATTTTTACCAATTTGCCCTGAATGGTGGCTGTAAGATAATTTTAAAAAATAACCCTCCTTTTTCTTTTACAACCTTACATTTGCACAATTTGTAAAATCATGCCCAAAGATAACACGATCAAATCTGTACTCATTATTGGCTCCGGCCCCATTATTATCGGACAAGCCTGTGAATTTGACTATTCCGGCTCCCAGGCTGCCAGAAGCTTACGTGAAGAAGGGATTAAAGTAATCCTAATCAACAGTAACCCGGCAACTATCATGACCGATCCTATGATGGCAGACAAAGTATATTTATTGCCCCTCAACGCCGAAAGTATTGAACAGATATTGGAAGAAAACCAGATCGATGCGGTATTACCAACCATGGGTGGGCAAACAGCTTTGAACCTTTGTAAAGAAGCAGAAGAACTGGGCATTTGGGCAAAGAACAATGTTAGATTAATTGGTGTTGATGTAGCCGCTATTGATACGGCTGAAGACAGAGAGAAATTTCGTCAGTTAATGTTCAAGATTGGCATTAAAGTAGCACCAAGTCATGTTGCTAACAGTTTCCTGGAAGGAAAAGAATTTGCACAAGAGATAGGATTCCCATTGGTAATTCGTCCATCTTTCACTTTGGGTGGGACGGGTGGAAGTTTTGTTCATACTAAAGATGAATTGGATTCTGCTTTGGAAAGGGGATTAAAAGCCTCTCCAATCCATGAAGTTTTAGTAGAAAAAGCAGTATTGGGCTGGAAAGAATATGAATTGGAATTATTGCGTGATAAGAATGATAATGTGGTCATCATTTGTACTGTCGAGAATTTAGACCCGATGGGCATTCATACCGGCGATAGCATCACTGTTGCGCCCGCAATGACCTTGAGTGATACTTCTTTTCAGGATATGCGTAATCAAGCCATCTTGATGATGCGTTCTCTCGGAAATTTTGCCGGTGGTTGTAATGTACAATTTGCACAAAATCCCGAAACAGAAGAATTAATTGCAGTCGAAATCAATCCACGCGTTAGCCGTTCCTCTGCTTTGGCATCAAAAGCAACAGGATACCCAATTGCAAAGATCGCTGCAAAATTGGCCATCGGTTATTCATTAGACGAATTGAAAAATCAGATCACCCAAACAACATCTGCATATTTTGAACCAGCTCTGGATTATGTGATCGTAAAAGTTCCGAGATGGAATTTTGATAAATTCAAAGGGGCAAATGATACTCTGGGGTTGCAAATGAAAAGTGTGGGTGAAGTGATGAGCATTGGCAGAAGTTTTACCGAAGCCATTCAAAAAGCTTGTCAGAGTCTGGAAAACGAAGCTGTCGGCCTAGGATATTACGGCAAGAGTTTAATGAAGAGCGAAGAAATTGTTGAGTATATCAAGATACCAAAATGGGATCGCATCTTCCGTATTAAAGATGCATTGATGCAGGGCGTTACCGTAAAAACAATTGCACAGGTTACAGGGATTGATAAATGGTTCGTTCATCAAATACAGATCATTTGCAACATCGAAAAAGAAATTGCGAAATATTCTTTGGATACTTTACCGAATGAATTATTGAAAGAAGCCAAGAAGAACGGTTTTAGTGATGAGCAGATCGCAAAAATAACACACGGAGATTGCACAGATGAACAAGTGTACGAAAAAAGAAAAGCTTTGGGTATAACAAGAGTTTATAAAATGGTAGATACCTGCAGTGCCGAGTTTGAAGCAAAAACGCCATATTTCTATTCTACATTCGAGAATTAATTTTCATTGTTGGTCGGCGACCAGAAGAATTTGGGAGATTATATGATCAACCGGGCGGGATAAATATTTTAATTACATAATATAAAAAATTGTATCTTGTGTTAGATTCACAGGTATAGTTCTTATACCGGCCTGTTTCTTCGCTTTTTTCTAACGCTTTCATTCATATCATAGTCTTGAATAGTCCAGGGATAGAGCAGGGATAGTCCACTAAATCGTGGACTATCCCTGCTCTATGGGAGGAGCAATTAAGAAGTATGTATAGCTTTTCTATGGCTTTAGTATAAGGTAAGAATAAATGTCTTGTACTGTCTTATACCGATAAACTTTATACAGAACAAATCTCTATAAGCCTTCCTAACACCTGTGGTCGCCGACCAACAATGGCGATGAAACTAATCACTTCTCTTTAATTCCATAAATTTTTATATCCAATCCCTTCAATTTAAAATTGATGGGAATCGAATCTGTCCATACTCCTGCATTAAAAGAAAGTTCCCTGTGTTGTTTATATTCATCCAATGTAAACATATCATTGGTTGAAACGTCATTCCATTGTTTTGGGATAAAATCCACAGCAGCAATAGAAGGAAAATCCCGCATCGTCCAGAACAAGAATTTTCGCTTGTAATTCTTGGTATCGATCAATGCCAAACGTAGTGAGGGATGATGGTCTACAAAATCAGCAGGCGAATAAATGGCGCCCGAAGCTTCGACATACAAATATTTATACCCTTCCGGAATTTTAAAATCGGCCATCAAATTGGCATCTGTTTGCTTGCTGAAAATATTTTTTTCAAGAGAATCTTTATACTCGAATAATAATTTTTTATTGTTGCTTACCAAACTCTCTGCCGACCTGAATACTTTATTATTTTCAGTCACATATTTATTGATCTGTTTAAAATTCTCTCGCAACCGGATCATATGGTTTTTTAAAGAGTCATTATTGATCGGTTCTTCCTGCAGATCAGAATTCAACTTATACAAATACTCACCCGACAAAAAATATTCCTGATAAATATAATCGTTGATATCCCTGCTCCATTCCATAAAAGGCATGGAATGGATGTTTCTGAATGATGCACATGTGTCCATCACCGATCCCAACCACGGAACTTCTTTTGGTTTGTATGAGACAGGGAAATTATTAATGATCAGATTTGTAATGGTAGGTGCTAAGTTATTATGTGAGTTGACCGAAAGAAATTTTTTCGGCGCTTTCAGCATCGGTGAATAAATGATCAATGGAACATGATAATCATCGATTACAGAAGTAGAAGGAAAAGAACCGATATGATGATCGCCTGTAATAAAAAAGATCGTGTTACCGTATTCGGGCCGCTTTGCATATTCTTTAAAAAACTTTTTGATGCAATCATCCGAGAACATAAATGTAACCAGCACTTCTTTTGTTTCTTTCAACGTGTGTTTTAATTCTTTAGATAATTGCAGTGTTTTTAATTTTTGATCAAATAATCTATCATACAATGGTTTTTGTTCAAACTTATACGGCATGTGAGTTGTGCCCGTGTGATAGATATTGAGATAGGGCGATTTTTTTAAAGAATCCATCACTTCAAAACTTCTGCTGAACAATGCATCGTCGGGATAACCCATGCTCCATCCTTCTTTTCCCAAACCCATCTGCTTATATTTTGCAGGATATTGTGTAAGCATCAGATCCGTTCCCTGCAAACGTATAAATTCTCCCATATTATCGAAATCAGTATTAAAACCGACCATGAAATTTGCCCAGTACCCATTTTTGCGAAGGATTTTTATCAATGATAAATGATCCGGAATGATATTCATTGCCGAAAACCCACGCGACGCATAAGGCACAGAACCCGTAATAGCCGGTTGAGCGGCAAAAGTGCCGGGCGCCGTACTTAAAAAATTATCCCAAGCCAAACTATGATGCGATAATGAATCTAAAAAAGGAGTGAAGCTGGTTGCATAAGCATGATCACCACTGAAGTCTTTTGACAATCCTTCTACAACAAGAATTACAATATTGGGTGGTGTTGTTTTTAGATTAAAAAAACTACCTAATACATCGCTGCTGTCATTCACATGAAGTAATGGGTATTCTTTGTTTGTAAACTGAAAAGGCTGATTTTGCTGATAGAAAGCCACAGCTTCTTCCAATTCATCACCACTTAAAGAGCTGTTCTTTCGCTGGTCTTTAAAATATTGATAGCTGTCCTTCAGCCAATAATTAAACTTATTACAAACAAAATAATAAGCCGATTTTTGTTTGAACCAATTCTCCGATGGAGATGAGTACTTAACAAACCCCGAAGCGAGAATAAACAATATAAGTAACCCATTTATAAAGTATGAATGGAAATTTATTTTCTTAACCAGCTTATGATAAATGAAAAAATAAAACAGGATATAGAAAACAAAAGGTATGTACAAACCCCAACCGCTTGTCATCATCTGTTTGGTCGTTAACCAAGACTCTCTCATGCTCCTCGTAAAAAATTCATGATCAAATGGGATATTCCGTTCAGAAAAAACAACGATCAAAGCCAAATACATCATTATTAAAATAATATGTACCGCATGCAAGAAGGCTTTTGCCATACTTGTATTGAGAAAACAGATGGGTAAAAAAAGGAAAAGGAAGAGGAAAGAAAAGATCATCCATGTCCAAACATCGAACAATAATCCACTTAATTCAAATGCATAAACATGCACAATGAAAGATTTTGACGCAATAAAATAGTATTCATACACCCTGATCAGACAAAAGGTTATCAGAAAAGAAACAGCAATACGAAAGTAGGTTTGTAAAAAGGGTCTTATGTTTGGCATCACATTTGAACTAATCGTTAAAATTATTTGTATTTTTTTATAATTTTTTATTAAAAGGCATTATTTACTTTGCAGCAAATCTCTGCATAGATATTGCAATTATTTTATTGTATGAACAATGATTCCGGACAAATATTTCAAACACATAATGCAACACGCTGGCAAAGGGTAAAATGGAGTGCCCGGGTTTTATTGGTATTATTGGTTCTCGCTGTTGTTGTAGTATGCATAGCATATTTCAGCATGGATCTTCCGGGAATTCCACTCGAAGGTAAAGCCATTAAAAAAGTATTGACTGAAGAAGTTCCCGGTTACCGGGAAAGTGAAATGGGGAAACAATACAGGGGCTTCAGAAAAGTAATTCAAAATAAATGGGCAAAAGGTAAAGGGCAAGGGCAAAATAATAAAATATTAGACCTTTCCAATTCAGATTATTTCAGCGATTCATTGGGAATCCGGGCAGCTTTCTATGTAGCATGGGACGCCCAATCTTTCTTTTCCCTACGTAAAAATATTTCAAAGCTTAACCTTGTTTTGCCAGAATGGTTTTTTATAGATCCCAAAGCAGATACCCTGTTAGTGAACATTGATAAAAGAGCTTCTGATATTATCTATAAATCGGGTATTGAAGTAATGCCCATGCTTTCAAACAGTTATAATGCAAAATGGAATGGCGCAGCATTACATCGTATTTTAAACAGCCCCGCTAAAACCAACCGCTTAATTAATGATGTTATCAAGGCTCTTACACTTTATAATTTGACAGGGATAAATGTCGATTTTGAAGAAATGCAGGAAAGCAGAAATGAAGTGCTGACTGATTTTCAAAAAAAATTATACACTGCTTTACACGAGAAAGGTTTTTTAGTGAGTCAAAATGTTTCCCCGTTTAATGATGATTATAATTATACTGAATTAGCTAAGTATAACGACTATATATTTCTGATGGCCTATGATCAGCATTCTGAAAGCACCAAGCCCGGCCCCGTTTGCAGCCAGAAATGGATCGAAGAAGCGGTAGATAAATTGGCTGCTAAAGTACCTCCTTCAAAAATCGTATTGAACCTTGCTGCATATGGGTATGATTGGAATTTGAATGATAGGAAAAAAGATACTGCCGTTACTTATCAGGAAGCATTGGTAACTGCAAAAGAAAGTGAAGGCATTATAGATTTCGATAATGACACTTACAATCTGCATTACAAATATTACGATGGGGCAGATCATTTACATGAAGTTCACTTTACCGATGCTGCAACCAATTTTAACAGCATTCGGTTTGCAACTGAATACGGCTTAGCCGGAACTGCCGTATGGAGATTAGGCAGTGAAGACAATCGCCTTTGGGATTTTTATAATTTACCCATGACCAAAGATGCTTTACAAACTTTTGATTTCAAAGAATTCAGTTCGGTTGAAAGCATCAGTACGCCTGATTTTATTGGCGAAGGTGAAGTCCTTGATTTGTTGTCAACTCCCGTTGATGGCCGTATAACACCTGAAGTAAACAGAGATGAAATGCTGATCAGTGAAGAAAAATATGATTCACTTCCTTCAACTTATGTAGTGAGAAAATTTGGTAAAAGAACCGATAAAAAATTAGTACTAACTTATGATGATGGTCCCGATCCTGTTTATACCAAACAAATTTTAGATACACTTGCTTATTATCATGTTAAGGCTGCATTTTTTTTAGTGGGCATTGAAGCTGAAAATAATATACCCTTAGTAAAAAGAATTTTCAGAGAAGGGCATGAAATAGGCAACCATACTTTCACCCATCCCAATATGGCGGAAGTAAGCAAAAGTCGTGCCCTGCTTGAGATTGATGCCACACGATTATTGATTGAATGTTTGATTGGCCGGAGTACTGTAATGTTTAGGGCACCATATAATGCTGACAGCGACCCGGAAAAAGCTGAGGAAATGATCCCTGTTGCATTAAGCAGGACAAGAAATTATATTACCATTGGAGAAAGTATAGATCCGGAAGACTGGCTGCAGGGTGAAGTCCCGAACTTTAATGCAGATACAATTTTTAACCGGGTTGTTAATATCTATAATTTTCATTTAAGCAACGATGACAGTGCAAATATTATTTTATTGCATGATGCCGGCGGTAATCGAAAAGCAACTGTAGAAGCAACCGGAAAAATTATCCGTTATTTTCAGCAAAAAGGTTATCAGTTTATAACAGTAGCGGAACTATTGCATAAAAAACCAGAAGACATGATGCCGCCTGTAGAAAACGGAATGAGTTATAATTTACTTCGCTTTAATTATTTCGTAGCAGAAAGCGGTTATTTACTCAGTCATTTTTTATACGCGCTCTTTATTGTATTTCTGATGCTAGGTGCTGTAAGAATTCTTGTACTTGGCTTTTTTGCCTTCAAACAAAAAAGAAAGGAAAGATTAAATGCAAATGTGGAGTTAGAAAATCCGCCCTCTGTTTCCATCATTGTTCCTGCTTATAATGAAGAGGTAAATGCAGTAAGTTCCTTGCAAAATTTATTGAGATGTGATTACCCTTTTTACAATATTATTTTTGTGGATGATGGCAGTTCAGATAATACATTTGAAATTGTAAAAGCTGCATTCGAACATCATCCTACAATGAAAATCTTTACCAAACCCAATGGAGGCAAAGCTTCTGCATTAAATTTCGGTATTGCTAAAACAGCAGCAGATTATGTTGTTTGTATTGATGCAGATACAAAATTATTACCCGATGCCGTGCGCGAATTGATGAAAAATTTTGTCGACCCGAAAGTGGGGGCAGTTGCAGGTTGTGTAAAGGTGGGCAACGAAGTAAACATGCTTACCAAATGGCAAAGCATTGAATATACTACCAGCCAGAACTTTGATAGAAAGGGATTTGCATATCCGAATGCCATTACGGTTATTCCCGGTGCCATAGGTGCATTTAAGAAAGAAGCATTGATGCAAGCAGGTGGTTTTACAACCGATACTCTTGCAGAAGATTGTGATATCACCATCAGAATATTGAGAGCCGGTTATGTAGTGGCTAACGAACCAAAAGCAATGGCTTATACTGAAGCTCCAGAAGCATTAAAACAATTTTTCAAGCAGCGTTTCCGTTGGACATTTGGTGTGATGCAAACTTTCTGGAAGCATAAAGACGCTTTGTTCGTTAATAAATACAAGGCTTTGGCTTGGATCGCATTGCCCGATATTTTGTTGTTTAAATATATTATTCCTTTATTTAGTCCGATCGGAGATTTTCTGATGTTGTTTGGTTTGTTTACAGACAGCAGAGGGAAAATAGGAATCTATTACCTGATCTTTTTATTGATTGATAGTTTAGTCGCCGGCCTTGCTTTTGCATTTGAAAAAGAAAAAGCATGGAAATTATTCTGGTTAATTCCACAACGTTTAATTTACAGATGGCTGATGATGATCGTTCTTTTCCGTTCATACAGAAGAGCCATTAAAGGCGAATTACAATCATGGGGTGTTTTAAAAAGAACAGGAAATGTAAAAGATATTGATGTGGTAACAACATAATTTTTATGGCAACTTTTTTAGATGCAAATAAAAGTGGCCATAAAAATAGAACCCCGAAACGAGCCTGTCAACAAGCTATGCCATGAAATACGCTTTTTTTTGTTACATAAAATACAACATGGCAGATTATTAATATCAATCTAAAATACTCGTGCGTTTTCCTTTACTTTGCAACAATTTTATTATCAATTACGCAATATGAAACTGAAAGACATTCAGGTACTCAATGAAAAAGAAACACGTGGTGGTTTTGGTGAGGGGGCATATGAGATCGGAAAAGAAAATCCAAATGTTGTGATCCTTACAGCTGATTTGGCCGGGTCTATGAAGATCGCAGCTTTTATAAAAGAATTCCCTGAACGATTTATTCAATGTGGTATTGCCGAAGCAAATATGATTGGCATTGCAGCAGGTTTAACCATTGGCGGAAAAATTCCTTACACAACAACTTTCGCGAATTTCAGCACCGGTCGTGTGTACGATCAGATTCGTCAGAGTGTTGCCTACAGCAATAAAAATGTAAAGATCTGTGCATCACACGCAGGATTAACATTAGGAGAAGATGGCGCCACACACCAAATATTAGAAGATATTGGTTTAATGAAAATGCTACCGGGCATGACAGTAATTGTGCCTTGTGATTTTAATCAAACCAAAGCTGCAACAAAAGCCATTGCGGCTTATGAAGGGCCTGTTTACTTACGTTTCGGCAGACCAAAATGGCCAAACTTCACCAAGGAAGATGGTAGTGATTTTGTGATCGGAAAAGCACAGCAATTAAGTGAAGGAACAGATGTTTCCATTTTTGCATGCGGTCATATGGTTTGGAAAGCGATTGAGGCAGGAAGGATTTTAGAAGATAAGGGGGTAAGCGTTGAATTGATAAATATTCATACCATTAAGCCTTTGGATATTGATGCTATCATCAAATCGATTAGCAAAACAAAAGCTGCAGTTACTGTTGAAGAACATAATATCATAGGTGGATTGGGTGACAGTATTGCGCAGGTTGCAGCGAAACATTTACCTATTCCTATTGAATATATTGGCACGAAAGATACATTCGGCGAAAGTGGAACGCCTACTCAACTTCTAACCAAATACGGATTGGATGCGCCAAATATTGTTGATGCTGTCGAAAAAGTGATAAAAAGAAAATGACCTTCAAAAAAAGCCGCAACTAATAAAATTGCGGCTTTTTTTTGATGAGCTTATTTTTTTACGGTGCTACTCTCTCTCTCTTCCAGTTTCCGTCAGTTTGAAAAGTATATTGAATACGGTCATGCAATCTGCTGCTTCGGCCCTGCCAGAACTCTATTTTATTTGGCTTTACTAAATAACCACCCCAATGTTCCGGGCGCGGAATATTTTGATTTCCGAATTGTTCTTCATATTTAAGAAAATTTTCTTCAATCACTTGTCTGTTTTTGATCACAGTACTTTGCGGTGAGGCCCATGCGCCGATCTGGCTTCCTATTGGTCGTGATTTAAAATAAATATCACTCTCAATTGCAGAAATTTTTTCTACAGTACCGTCAATTCGTACTTGTCGTTCCAGCTCTTTCCAGAAAAATAATAATGAAGCTTTGGGATTTTCTGCCAGTTCATTTCCTTTTGCACTGTTATAATTAGTAAAGAAAATAAACCCTCTTGCATCGTATCCTTTTAATAAAACAATTCTTGCCGAAGGGGTTCCATTTTTATCGGCAGTTGCTAAGGTCATCGCATTTATTTCATGCAAATGGCTGTTCCTTGCCTCACTCCACCATTTCGAAAACTGTTCGTAAGCATTAGCCGCAGTATCTTCTTCGCTTAATGATTTTAATTTATATTCTACTCTTATACTTGCAATAGGGTCATTTGCTGCATTCATTACAAAATATTTAGGTAGCAAAGTTATTGATATAACAAATTCAAAAACTGATGATTCTCATACACAAAAAAAGCGGCCTGAGCCGCTTTCTATTTATTCAGTAATTTCTGTTTCATGCACTTTGTGTTTTCCGCTAATGAAAGTGTACACCGCTGGAATAACAAATAAAGTAAGTATCAAAGAAAATAATAATCCACCTACCACAACTATCCCTAATGGAATACGGCTGGTACTGGCATCACCAATACTTAATGCAATAGGCAAAGCGCCTAAGGAAGTAGCTAAACTTGTCATCAAAATAGGCCGCAATCGTTGTGTAGCGGCTTCTATAATTGCATCCATTTTATTATATCCGAATTCGCGTTTTTGCTTGGCAAATTCAACAATTAGAATTCCGTTTTTAGTTACCAGACCGATCAACATGATCATTCCAATCTCTGATAGGATATTCAATGTTTGATGAAAAATATATAAACTTAATAATGCTCCTGCCAATGCAAGAGGAACCGTAAACATGATAGTAAGCGGATCAATGAAACTCTCAAATTGTCCAGCCAAAACCAGATAAATCAATAACAATGCTAATACAAATGCAAACATGATATTTGAAGAACTTTCATCAAAATCTCGGGATGGCCCACTCAAAGAAGTTTGAAAGCTTTCGTCGGTTAATTTATTGGCAATAGCGCGCATGGCATTTATACCATCCCCAATAGTTTTCCCATCAGCTAAAGAAGCAGATATGGTTGCTGCTTTATATCTGTTGAAATGATACAATGTAGAAGGATTGCTGGCTTCATCCAAATGAACAACTGCATCAAGCGGAATATTATCGCCATTTTTATTTCGAACGTATAAGTTTTTAATATCGAATGGTGTATTACGATTCTCTCTTTCCACTTGTGCAATTACCTGATATTGATATCCATTCATGATAAAATAAGCCATCCTGCCGCCACTGTAAGCAGACTGCAGTGCTGAGACTACATCGGCAGTAGAAAGATTCAGATCTTTTACTTTTATTCTATCAACAGTCAATTGTACCTCAGGTCTTGTGAATCTGAGATTCACATCCACATTAGAAAAAGTCTTATCCTTTCTTGCTTCATCTAAAAATTTTGGAATGATCTCCTTCAATTTGTTGAGGTCCTGATTTTGCAGGATAAACTGAATCGGCAACGAACCTCTTGAAGAAAGGCCAACTGAAATGGTTTGTTCCTGAATTGCAAATATTCTTGCATCATTGAAGCGGGCTAGTTTTTTCTGCAGGTCAGCAGTAATTTCCATCTGCGTTCTTTTGCGAAACTTGGGATCAACTAAACCCAAGCGTGGTTGTGTGGTATTCATTCCCGATGCAGATCCGCCATAACCTGCAGGTGTACGCAAATAAACAAAATCTCTTTCGGGAACAGAATCCAATAAATAATTACCGATCTTATCAGCCAAATTTTGCATACGAGGATAACTGGTTCCTTCTGGTGCTGTAACAGTAAAACGAATGCTGCTTCTGTCTTCCAATGGAGCTAACTCACTTTGCAGGTTTTGCATCACAAACCATATGATGCCTACACATGCCAAAACGATCAGCCAGGCCACCCATCGTATTTTCATGAATGATTGCAATAATCTTTTATATCCATTTTCCATCCCCGTAAAAAACGGTTCTGTTGATTTATAGAACCATCCTTCGTGCGCCTTTTTAGAACTTAGATAAACATTTAATACAGGAGTGATCGTTAATGAAACAAATGCAGAAATTAAAACTGCTGCAGCCAGTGTTACCCCAAACTCGCGAAACAATCTTCCAACAAATCCCTGGAGGAATATTACCGGCAAAAACACAACAGCCAATGTGATGGAAGTAGAGATCACTGCAAAAAATATCTCTTTACTTCCCTCCAATGCTGCTTTACGTATAGGGAGGCCTTCTTCTAATTTTCTGAATATATTTTCGGTAACAACTATACCATCATCCACCACTAAACCGGTTGCCAGCACAATTCCAAGTAAGGTTAAAATATTTATAGAGAATCCTGCCAGGTACATGACAAAAAAGGTAGCGATCAATGATATGGGAATATCAATCAACGGGCGCAATGCAATTAGCCAGTTGCGAAAGAATAAGAAGATAACCAACACCACCAATCCGAATGCTATAAACAACGTTTCCTTTACTTCGCTTAATGATTTGCGTATATTAATAGTGTTATCTATCACCACATTGAATTCAATATCGGATTTATTGGATCTTTTAATTTGTTCAAGTCTTTTATAAAACTCATCTGCTATTTCAATATTATTAGCACCGGGCTGCGGAGTTATTGCTAAACCAACTGCATGTAGTCCATTAATCTTCCAGGATTGTTCTATTTGTTCCGGACCTAATTCAACACGGGCAATATCATTCAAACGAATAATACCATTTGCATCCTGTTTAATGATCAAGTCCCTGAACTGTTGTTCGGTGGTAAATCTTCCCAAAGCACGAATGATCAGTTCGGTATTATCACCATATATCTTTCCTGGGGGTAATTCGATGTTTTCATTATTTAACGATGTACTGATATCATTAAAAGCTATGCCATAAGAATTCATTTTATCCGGGTTGAGCCAGATGCGCATACTGTAGCGCTTTTGACCGAAAATACCCACGGAACTAACGTCTTTAATCGTTTGTAATTGTTGCTGCAATACATTTTCAGCATAATCGCTTAGTTGTAGCAAACTTTTAGTATGGCTTTGAACAGCAATAACAATTATGGGATCGCTGTTTGCATCAGCTTTTGATACTACCGGTGGCGCATCGATATCCTGCGGCAAACTTCTTTGAGCCTGACCTACTTTATCCCGTACATCACTTGCCGCAGCCTCCAGATCAACCCCTAAATTAAATTCTACTGTAATATTACTTCCCCCCAATGTACTCGAAGATGTAATTGTGCGGATACCGGGAATACCATTGATCTGTTTTTCTAATGGTTCAGTGATCTGGCTCTCGATGATATCAGCATTTGCTCCGGTATAGTTGGTTGAAACATTGATAACCGGCGGATCAATTGCAGGATAATCGCGTACCGCCAAAAATGTAAACCCAACTACACCAAACAGAATGATACCAAGATTCATCACTGTTGCTAAAACAGGTCTCTTTAATGATAATTCGGAAATATTCATGCTGTGTAACGATTCAAAATAATAAAGAAATGATTAAATACGAATGCCACTATTTACTTAATTGATCAAGTGTTTTCACCGAACGAACTTTAACTGCGGCCTTGGGTCTTGCAAACAATATCCCTGTAACAACGACAGAATCGCCGATTTGCACACCTTTGGTTATTTCAATATTATCTGCTTGCCGCAACCCTGTTTCAACATTTACGAAATTGGCTTTGCCGTTCTTTACAACGATCAGTTGTTTATTCTTATCATCCGGAATGATGCAACCAGTAGGAACCAAAATTACTCTAGTGTCAACGCTGGATGCTACGTATACTTTTACAAAAGTCCCGGGATTAAAAGTCCCATCTTGCAAAATGGCCCTCACTTTCAGGTTTCTGGTATTGATATTAACCTGCGGTTCAACAGCAATGATAGTTGCTTTCTTTTTCACCCCTTTTGCCGCATCAGCTTCTACATCAACTGTTGCACCAATTTTGAGCACATTGCTGTACATCTCAGGTAATGTAAAATCGATCTTCATTTTAGTGTTTTGCTGAACTGTAGTAATTAATGAGGCGGGTGTAAGATAGGCTCCCGTACTCACTTGACGCAATCCAACTTCCCCGGTAAAAGGAGCTCTAATAACTGTTTTATCGATTAATGCTTCTGTATAATCAATATCAGCTTTATAACTATCGATAGCAGTTTTAGCAGCGTCATAATCGGCCTGATTGATACCATCCACAAGCAACAATTTCCTGAGCCTTTCTTCAGTTCTTTTGGCCAATTCCAATGCCACTTTTTCCTTAGTTAATTGAGCCTGAAGATCCGCATCATTAATACGTGCTATAATGGTTCCTTGTTGGACTGTTTTTCCTTCCGGAACATTCAAAAATGTTAAACGCCCGCTTATTTCCGGATGCAATTCAACATATTCATTCGCTACAACAGAGCCATTTGCTTCAACAATATTGCTGATTGAAGTTGTGTTTGCAATAATTACGTCCACAATGGCGGCCTGCCCAGCTGGGTTTTTTTTGATTTCTTCCTTCTTACTGGTACAGGCAGTTGCCATTATCAGTACGAAAAAATAGAATAAGATTTTTTGAGGCATTACTATACGTGTTATTACTAAAGAGATTTTTAGAGCGATAAAGATAATCAGAATTGATATTAGAATAGAGAAAGTAGCGGCTCTTACACTTTGCTTTTACCGATAATATGGCATACTAAGTCTATTTATAAAAAAACATTAATTCATTTAAGTAACTGATTTCCGTCATTTTTTCCACTTATGCATCAAACTACTTTCGTGGTCTCAATTTTCTTAAAGTATAATAATAATATCATGGAAACATCAATTAAACCACAATCAGAAGCTTCTGTAACCGAAGACAACCATTCTTTAGAAATCATGGATGGGAATGAAGCTGCTGCTTATGTTGCTTACAAAACCAGTGAAGTTTGTGCAATTTACCCAATTACACCTTCTTCCTCAATGAGTGAATGGACAGATGAGTGGAGTGCAAAAGGAATGAAAAATATTTTTGGCCAGATTCCGAGAATCATGGAAATGCAAAGCGAAGCCGGTGCAGCAGGTGCCATTCACGGAGCATTACATGGCGGTGCTTTGGCTTCTACTTTTACTTCTTCACAAGGGCTGTTATTGATGATCCCAAATATGTATAAGATTGCAGGCGAACTGACTCCTGCTGTTTTTCATATAGCAGCTAGAACACTGGCCACACATGCACTATCCATTTTTGGCGACCACAGCGATGTAATGGCTGTTCGTGGCACAGGATTTTCAATGTTGTTTGGAAATACCGCACAGGAAGCAATGGATTTGGCATTAATTGCTCAGGCAGCAACCTTAAAAGCAAGGATCCCTTTCTTAAACATTTTTGACGGATTCAGAACTTCCCATGAATTATCTCAGGTAAATGTTATTTCTGACGATGTAATATCTGAAATGATTGATATGGATCTGGTAAATGCACACCGTGACAGAGGATTATCTCCTGACAATCCATCTATCCGCGGTACTGCACAAAATCCTGATGTATTCTTCCAGAACCGTGAAGCTGCTAATACATTCTATGATAAAGTGCCTGGTATTGTTGAAGAAACAATGGACAAATTCGCAGCTTTGACAGGCAGAAAATATAAACTGTTTGATTATTACGGACACGATCACCCCGATCGCGTTATCATTATAATGGGCTCAGGTGCATGTGCTGTTCAGGAAACTGTTGATTATCTGAACTCAGAAGGAAAAAGAGTGGGTATGATCAATGTTCGTTTATTCCGTCCTTTCTCTGTTCCGCATTTCATTAAAGCACTGCCAAAATCTGTCGTAAGCATTGCTGTTTTAGATCGCTGCAAAGAACCAACCAGTATGGCTGAACCGCTATATATGGATGTAGTAAATGCATTGAACGAATCGCAGGAAAATCATCATGCACATGTAATTGGCGGACGTTATGGTTTATCTTCTAAAGAATTCACTCCTGCTATGGTAAAGGGTGTTTTCAAAGAACTGAAACAAAAGCATCCAAAAAATCACTTTACTATTGGTATTGATGATGATGTTACTCATTTGAGTTTGTGGTATGATAAAACTTTTAATCTCGATTCTCAGCATAAATTCCGCGGTCTCTTTTTTGGATTAGGTGCAGATGGTACCGTGAGCGCAAATAAAAACTCAATAAAGATCATCGGGGATAAAACTGATTTCTTTGTTCAGGGGTATTTTGTATACGATTCTAAAAAATCAGGCTCACTTACTGCATCACATTTGCGTTTTGGAGAAAAACCAATTCGCTCTACTTATTTGGTTCAATCTGCAAACTTTATTGCCTGCCATCATTTTAATTATCTGATGAAATATGATATTTTAAAAGAAGCAGAATATGGTGCTACATTCTTATTGAATGCTCCTTACGAAAAAGATAAAGTATGGGGTATGTTGCCAAGAAAGATTCAGCAGGAAATCATTGAAAAACATTTAAAATTCTATGCAATCAACGCTTATACTGTAGCGAAAGAAGCTGGAATGGGCAATCGTATCAATACAATATTGCAAACCTGTTTCTTTGCGATCAGTAATGTTTTACCAAGAGAACAGGCAATTGAAAAGATCAAAGAAGCGATTTACGATTCATATTGGAAGAAAGGCGAGGCTGTTGTACAGAAAAATTATGACGCTGTAGATCAAACATTAGCCAATCTATATGAAATAGACTATAAGAATTTAAAAGTAGGTGATGTTCCTTTGGATGATGTTGTTCCAAAAAATTCTCCCGATTTTGTAAAAGAGGTTTTAGGCAGAATTATTTCTGGCGACGGGGATGATCTACCGGTGAGCGCTTTACCGATCGATGGTACTTTTCCATCAGGCACTACAAAATATGAAAAGAGAAATATTGCAGATGCCGTTCCGGTTTGGGATGCAGATCTTTGTACGCAATGTGGCAAATGTTTTATGATTTGTCCGCATGCTGCTATCCGTCCTAAAATATACGACAAAGAATTATTGGGCAGCGCACCTTCATCATTTAAGCATGTTGATCCGATTGGTAAGGAATGGGATAAAACAAAAGAAGCATACACTTTACAAGTTTCAACAGAGGATTGTACCGGTTGTACTTTATGTGTTGAGTTCTGTCCAATGACAAGCAAAACAGATCCTGGCCATAAGGCTATCAACATGTTTGATAAAACGCCTTTCCAGGAAGCAGAAAAACAAAACTGGGATTTCTTCTTAACTATTCCTGAGATTGATCGTACCAGAATTAACCGCACTACGGTGAAGGGTTCTCAATTCTTCCAGCCATTATTTGAATTTTCAGGTGCCTGTTCTGGTTGCGGAGAAACTCCATATTTGAAATTATTGACCCAATTATTTGGTGAAAGAATGATAGTTGCCAATGCAACTGGTTGTTCATCCATCTTCGGAGGTAATTTACCAACAACACCATGGACAAAAAATAAAGAAGGTGTTGGACCAGCTTGGGCAAATTCATTATTCGAAGACAATGCAGAATTTGGACTTGGTATTAAAATGGCGAATGATCATAAAAAAATCGGCGCTATTTCTTTACTGAATGAATTAAGACATGTTGTTGGTGATGAATTAGCTAACGCAATCATTGATACACCTGAAACAACAGAATCTGAAATTCATGTGAAACATGAACTGATCAAAGAACTGAAACATCGTTTACGCGGTCAAAGGTCAGTTGCTGCTCACAATTTGTATCATTTAGCTGATTTCCTTGCCGAAAAATCTGTTTGGATCATCGGTGGTGACGGTTGGGCTTATGATATCGGATACGGCGGATTGGATCATGTATTGTCTACAGGAGAAAATGTAAATATCATGGTACTGGATACAGAAGTATATTCCAATACCGGCGGACAAAAGTCTAAATCAACTCCGCTTGGCTCAAGCGCCAAATTCTCTGTAAATGGTAAAACTACAGGTAAAAAAGATCTGGCTTTACAAGCTATTGCACATGGTACAGCATATGTTGCACAAATTGCAATGGGCGGAAATGACGCACATACCATCAGAACCATTTTGGAAGCAGAAGCATTCCCCGGTCCTTCATTGATCATAGCTTACAGTCATTGTATCGCACACGGAATTGATATGGCACATGGCGCTGAAGAACAGGATTTCGCAGTTAAATCCGGTTACTGGCCATTGTTCCATTACAACCCATTAAAAGAAAAAGGGCAGCGTTTTGTGATCGATTCAAAAGAAGCTACAATGCCATTAAGCGATTTCATGTATCATGAAAACAGGTTTAACATCATCAAGGCTAAAGACCCTGCATTAGCTGAAAAGTTCATGCACCAGTCTGAAGAAGCAAGACAAAATAAATGGGACCGTTTGGTAACTCTCAAAGGCCTTTAATGATTGCTTTATAAATGAAAAAGGGAATCCTGAAAATGGATTCCTTTTTTTGTGCAATAAACTGAATGGTATTTCGTTTAATCAGTTGTACCACTCATTTTTTACTCCGTATCAGGTTCTGATTTAACTGTTTCAAAGGAATTTTATTTATATAACCTGACAAACTTCTGTTATGAAAATCATTGTTACACTTATTATTTTAGCCTTTGTTGTATTGTCTTTAGTATAAAAGATAAGCTACATTTTGGCTGGCCCGCATCAAGGGAATAACGAAAAAGGAACTTCGAATGAAGTTCCTTTTTCGTTATATGAGATATCCAAAATAAGCAACGTAAGCAACGGGTCCTACAACCTCGCCTTGCTTTCATAATAAGGTATCTCATCATGAGATACTGTTTCTTTCTGATACCAGTAAGCTTGTGTAACGACATGCCCATTCTCGGTATGTAATAATCTGCTGAAAATAGCATTGATGGAATTAAACGCCAGATCAGTAACTCCAACAGTAAATGTTACGGGCGGTGGAGGTGGGGGCGGTGGTGCTACTTCGCCTTCTGCCAAAGGCTTTACAGGCAACGCTTTCGGAGGTGGCGTTGCTGCAATTTCAACAGAATATCCATTGAATTCTAATAACTGCTTTAAAAAAGCTGCCCGTTCCGACGAAACGGCTTTTTCAACTATGGCACATTTAATAGCATTCAATTCTTCTGTTGTATGATTTTGATTGATTGCCATATCTCGTTAAAAATTAAAAGTTAGAAGTTGTAAGTTAAAAACCGCTGGTCAATGAGTAAATATATTCATACACATAACTCATCAAACCCGTTAATACAATACCCGTGATACAAATAAACAAAGCTAGTTTGGGCGATGCCGGAATCGTTAATTTTTCGATTGGCGCTTCATTCTCGTCCATGAAAATAGCTTTTACTACTTTCAAATAATAGAATAAAGAAACGATCATGTTCAATGCAGCAATGGTGATGAGTATATAGTTTCCCTGCCCAGCTCCGGCCATCAGCAAAAAGAATTTACCGAAGAACCCTGCAGTAGGCGGAATGCCTGCCAATGAAAATAAGGAAATGGCCAATACCCATGACAGCAAAGGATTGGTCTTATAAAATGCTCTATAATCGTCAATATTCTCTTTTCCGGTTAATGCACTTACCAAACCTATCACACCAAATGCTCCAAGATTAGAAAAGATATAGATCAACACAAAATAGATCACAGATGCTGTACCGGCTTGCGAACTCCCCGAAATACCGATCAAAATAAAACCAACCTGCGCAATAGAAGAAAATGCCAGGAATCTTTTTAAATTATTCTGGCGGATCGCAAACAAATTACCCGTGATCATCGTCAATACCGAGAGGATAAATAAAATATTATACCATGTTACAGCCAGGGGTTTAAATACAGTGTATAAAACAGAAACAAATACAAACAATACCGCCCCTTTTGAAATTACGGACAAATAAGAAGTGACTGTAACAGGTGCTCCCTCGTAAACATCCGCGGTCCATAAATGAAAGGGAACTACTGAGATCTTAAATGAAAACCCTGCGATCAATAAGATGAATGCAAATATCTGTAGAGGATTCCCGTCTAGATGTTGAGATATTTCAGAAAAAATCAAAGTTCCTGTTGTACCGTACATCAGAGAAATACCAAATAATAATAGTCCGGACGAAAATGCAGAAGAGATAATCAATTTAAAAGCAGCTTCTGACGATTTTCTTTTTTCAAGATCAAAGTTGGCAAGTGCTGCTAATGGAATCGTTGATAATTCCAATCCCAAATAAAACATCAATAAATTTCCTGCAGAGATCATGAAGAACATTCCAACTAAAGTTGAGAGTAACAACATATAAAACTCAATAACGTGTTTATGACTCTTCAACCATGAATAGGATTGCAGGGAAATGATGTATGTGCCCAAACTGAGAATACTTTTTTCAGTAATGATCAGTTTATTGGTCTTGAACATTTCATTGAATAATACGCCATCTTCATTCCAGAAAAATCCAATTACAAAATTGAAAAGCAACAGCACATTCACAAGATTGAGAATGTTTTCATTCTTCCAATCCTTGTTTCCTACTTTTATAAAAAGCAAAATAAAGATGATGGCAATGATCACCAATTCCTGTTTCATCAATATAAAAAAATCAGTCCCCATAATCTATATTCATTTAAGCACGTTTCCCAAATGTTGAATAATATTTTCTGCTCCCGGTGTTACCAATTGATTGATCCAAAAAGGAGCAATGCCAATGGCAACAATGCCGATGATCAAGATTCCCGTTGCCAGTTTTTCATTCCATGTTGCATCAGTTAAACCATGATAATGAAGATCTGTTATTGGACCCATCACCGTTTTTCCTGTTGCCCGTAAAATATAAACGGCCGTAACAACAATGGATGCACATGCCAAGATTGTTGCCAATCGATACCATTGATCAGGGTTTTGCCAGCTGCCCATGAATACGGTCATCTCTGCTACAAAGCCACTGAAGCCGGGCAATCCCAAAGAACATAAGCCTGCGATCACAAATACAGTTGAGATGAAAGGTATCACCTTCAATAATCCACCTAATTGTTCTACCATTCTGGTATGTGTTCTGCTATAGATCATACCGATGGCGGCGAAGAAAAGTGCTGTCATCAAACCATGCGATACCATTTGTAATACTGCACCGGTAATGGATGTTTGTGTAAGCATTCCGATTCCCAATAAAACAAATCCACAGTGACTAACAGATGAATAGGCGTTGATATATTTCAGATCCTTCTGCATCATCGTAGCAAATGCCCCGTAGATGATGGCAATGGTAGCCAACAAAATGATCACCCATGAATAATAATGTGCAGCATCGGGCATTAAATAAGTAGCCACACGCAAACAGCCGTAACCTCCCAGTTTCATGGAAATCCCTGCCAGGAACATGGATGCAGCTGTTGGTGCGGAAGAGTGCCCATCGGGGACCCAAGTATGAAAGGGAAACAGTGCAGTAAAAATTCCGAAGCCTACAAATGCAAATGGGAAAAATAATTTTTGTGCTGCTATATCAATATGCATTTGTGAGATCTGTATCAGATCAAAGCTATGTGCACCATTAGCATTTGTATTAAAATATAATCCTGCTAATCCAACAAAAACCAGCCCCGATCCTCCCATCAGCATCAATGCCAGTTTCATGGCACTGTATTCTTTTTTGCCGCTTCCCCAAATACCGATCAATAAAAACTTAGGTATTACTGCCACTTCTAAAAAGAAGAATAATGTAAAGATGTCCAGCGATATAAAATAACCGTAAGCACCAACACTCAGGAATAATAAGAGAAAGAAAAATTCTTTGTTCAATGTTTCCTGCGCCCATGATACCAATACACCAGCGATCACCACAAAAGAAGTGAGCAGGATCATCGCAACAGAAATGCCATCCACACCAATATGATAATGAATATTCAATGGCGCAAACCAAGTATAATCAAAATCAAATAAGAATTGCGTCGTGTTGCCTGCTGCGCGCTCTTTCCAGTACACAAATAAAAGATCGAGTGCTAATAAAAATTGTGCTGCCGACCCAAGCAATGCAACAGTTCTTACTTGCTTCAATCCTTTCACAAATAAAATTGCAAATGTTGTAATCAGCGGTAATATAATAAGTAAGGAAAGATTCATTTTATCTTATAAATTTATTTTGTACCCAGCTTTTATTTTCTCCAAAGGAGTCCTTCGGACAATTATACATTCTTGCCTACGACTCTTGCACTGCAACAATCAAATCATCAATTCCATAAATAAATAAACAGCACCGCCAATCCCAAGATCCCGCCAAAAAAATACAAAGCATAATTCTGTACTTTGCCTGATTGAAATCCTTTGATCAACTCAGAGATCTTTCCGGTGGTGGTTGCCAGTAAATTCATGAAACCATCTACAATATTTTTATCGATCCATGCGGCTGGTCTGCCGATCAGATTGAAAATAATCTTCTTCGTTACGAAAAGATATATTTCATCAATATAAAATTTCTTTAGGGCCGCATTATACAAACCACCAAATCCTTCTGCAACGGTTACAGCTCTTTCACTTTTTACTTTATATAAGTAGGTTGCCATGGCAATGCCCAAAACAGCCATGATAACCGGCAATGCTGAAAATTTAATGTCTATATGCGTTTCCAATGCCGAACCATCAGAAGTAACCATTGATGCAATAGGAACAAACCCTGCCATCAAAGCACAAGCGCCGAGAATTATCAAAGGTAATTTCATGGAGAAAGTTCCTTCACCATGATGTGTATCATGCACGTGCGCTTCTCTGCTCCAGAAGATGGAATAATACAAACGGAACATATAAAATGCCGTCAGGCCCGAAGTAAATACAGCAAGTCCGTATACCAACAAATTAGACTGATAGGCAGCTAATAAGATCTCTTCCTTACTGAAGAACCCTGAAAAAGGCGGGATCCCTGCAATAGCCAGACAAGCGATCAAAAATGTGATATGCGTAATGGGCATTAATTTTCTCAACCCGCCCATATCTTTCATCTCATTGCTGTGCACTAAATGTATCACCGCACCGGCACCAAGGAATAATAATGATTTAAAGAATGCATGTGTAAATAAATGGAACATGGAAGCCATATAGCCCAATCCATTCTCACCCCCATATTTTGAAACGCCCAATGCAAACATCATGTAACCGATCTGCGACATGGTTGAATAGGCCAAGACCCTTTTGATATCTGTTTGTGTACAGGCAATAACAGCTGCAAGCAATGCAGAGAATGCTCCAACATAGGTTACAATTTGTAATGCGGTTACATCAATAGAAAAAACAGGGAATAATCTTGCTACCAAGTACACACCCGCGACCACCATCGTGGCAGCATGTATCAATGCTGAAACGGGGGTTGGGCCTTCCATTGCATCGGGCAACCAGATATGTAAAGGGAACATGGCAGATTTACCTGCACCACCAATGAATACCAATGTCAGTCCCCAGGTCAGCATAGATGCGCCTAAAAATGAGGCTGACGTGATACTGATATATTGGGATGATTGTGTTGCTGTTAATCTTTCTATCAACACACCAAAATCTAATGTGCCGCTGTAAAATGCCAAGATCAAAATACCGATCAGAAAACCAAGATCTGCAAACCTTGTAACGATAAATGCTTTTTTTGCAGCAGCTACTGCAGATGGTTTCTCAAAATAATATCCGATCAATAAGAATGATGAAACGCCCACCAATTCCCAGAACATATATATCTGGAATATATTGGATGCTAATACCAATCCAAGCATGGAGAATGTAAACAATGAAAGAAATGCATAATAAGTGGCAAACCGTTCTTCGCCTTTCATATAACCCAGACTGAATACATGCACCATCAAGGATACAAATGTAACCACAACGATCATCATCACAGAAATTGGATCGAGAATGATCCCCATATCGATCGATACATTCGGAGAAAATTGAAGCCAGGTATATTTTAGAGCAATGATCTTTTGAAATACCCCATTCACTTTCCCGTCAATAAAGAAATAATTGTATGCAGTATATAAAGATAATACTGCTGATGCAAGTAATGATGCTGTTCCAATTGTTCCTGAAAAAGTCTTAACATATTTTCTTCCAAATAAACCAAGCACCAAAAAAGTTGCCAGTGGCAGCAAAGGGACAAGTGCTATGTAAGAATAATGATTCATTTTATATTTTTATTTCCTTCACCCCTTCAGCCTTCAGGGGATGGGGGTTAATATTTCAATTCGCTTGCATCATCCACATCAATCGAATTATGACTTCTGTATAAATTAATTATGATGGCAATCGCCACTGCAGCTTCAGCAGCAGCAATGGTGATCACAAAAATGGTAAAGAATACACCATCTAGTTTTCCCGGATAGAGATACTTATTGAACGCAACAAAATTGATATTCACGCTGTTCAATATCAGTTCAACGGCCATCAGCATTGTGATCATATTGCGGCGTGTAAATAAACCATACATACCAATGAAGAACAATGCCGTGCTTACAAAAAGAATATGTGTTATAGTTATTTCGTTCATTTCTCTTCTTGTTTAACTTTCATGGCAATAACGATACAACCGATCAATGCTGCCAACAATAACATACTCACCAGTTCAAAAGGCAGTACAAATCCATGTTCGGTTGTGCTCAGCATTTGAGTCCCTATGTCTGCAACATCAGCACTAAATGTTGATGGCAGGTTTGATGCCGAATTAAATCCGTATTGATAAATTAGATTACAGGTCAACCCCAATCCCGCTAATACCGCCAACACAGAAAATACTGTCCGGGTCATATGGGGCTTCGGCATTTCTTCTCCCGATCTTTGTGTTAAGAAGATCGAGAAGATGATCAGCACTACAATACCTCCCACATACACGATGATCTGTACTGCGGCAATAAAATTCACATCCATCCAGAAATATAATCCTGCAATTCCCGTCAGTGAAAACAACAGGGCAATGGCCGAACGGAATATTTTTCTATTAGTAACAGCCATGATGCCTGTTGCTAAAATAAAGGCTGATATTAAATAGAATATAATTACTGATGCATTCATTATTCTACGCCCTCCCTGATTTTTGATCCCGGTTTGTTTAACCGCATGATTAAATGATTTCTGTCAAACACGCTTAACTCAAATGTGTTACGCATGTGAATAGCGTCTGTTGGACAAGCTTCCACACATAACCCACACATCGTACACATATCCAAACGATAAATATGCTGATCGATCGCTTTCTTCTTTTTCCCCTCCGCATTAATAACATTCATGCTGACGATCTTGATAGAGCCATTCGGACAAGCGATCTCACAGGAAGAACAACCGGTACAAGCATGTTCATTGTTCTCGTCATGCGGCATCCACACTTCCCCCTTAAATCTATCTGCCAATTTCAGCGTTGCTCTGTTGTTGGGATATTCTTCTGTGATAATTTCTTTATGATGCGTAAAATAATATCCCGTCAACTTCATGCCTGTAAGCAATGATTTAACGGCTCCGTAAACTTCTTTTATGTAATCAGCTAAAAACATATATACCCCTAACCCCTAAAGGGGAATTTTAAAACGTTATTAATATCAATTCCATTCATTAAAAAAAAATTTCAAAATATGATCAACCTTATCCCCCCTTCATGGGATGAGGTCAGAAATGCCATCCCATGATTGCCATCAGTGTCATTAATAAAAGATTGAACATACTGATTGGCAATAAATATTTCCATTCCAGATTCAATAACTGATCTACACGCAATCTTGGGAAAGTCCACCTGAACCACATGATCACAAAGATCAAAAAGATCGTTTTTCCAAAGAACCAAATAGATGACGGAATATAATCCATGATATGATTGAATGCTTCCCAACTACCCATATGAAAAGGCATCCATCCACCTAAAAATAAAGTAGCGCAAATAGCACACACAATAAAAATGTTGATGTATTCTGATAAAAAGAACAACGCAAATTTCATCCCGCCATATTCTGTATGAAAACCTGCCGTTAATTCACTTTCAGCTTCTGCCAGATCGAATGGCGCTCTGTTAGTTTCAGCAGTTGCTGCAATAATAAAGATCACAAAAGCAATAATAGCCGGAATATGTCCTTTAAAGATCCACCATCCGTTTTCCTGTGACGCAACAATATCAGAGATCTTTAAACTGCCTGTTAATACTATGATCGAAATGATCGACAAGCCTGCAGATAATTCATAACTAACGATCTGCGCACAACTTCTCATTGCGCCTAATAAAGAATATTTATTCCCGCTGCTCCATCCCGCCATTAAGATCCCGATCACTGATAAAGAAGAAACGGCCGTAACATATAATACTCCGATATTCAAATCCCAGATCTGAAAATTCTTTGCAAAAGCGATCGGTACTAAAATCAACATAGCAACGATGATCACTATGAAAGGTGCAAGATTGAATAAGAATTTATCGGCATTTGCAGGTGTTAAAGCTTCTTTCATGATCAGCTTTACTGTATCTGCTGATGTTTGAAAAATTCCCTTCGGCCCTAGTCTGTTTGGCCCTAAACGTATTTGCATCACTGCCGCTACTTTACGTTCCATCCATACCAAACCCAGTCCCAGTATCGCAAACAGTCCAATAGCTGCAACACCCACGATCACAAACTCTGCCAATAAAGCAAAGGTTGCCGGCAAGTGGCTGTTCAACCATTCGTGAATAATACTTGTTAATCCTTCTAAACTAAACATCTATTAAGGTTTAAGGATAAAGGTGTAAGGTGTAAGGTTTTTACCCTAAGTCTTATACCTTTCGCCATTTCTGATTTATCTATCAATATCCGGTATCACCAGATCCAATGTTCCCATTGCTGCAATGAAATCTCCGATCTTATATCCGCGAACCATATGATCCAATGCACTTAAATTCGAAAATCCCGGTGAACGGAATTTAATTCTATATGGTTGTGCTGCTCCTTCACTCACAATATATACACCCAATTCACCTCTTGCAGTTTCAACGCGTTGATAAAATTCACCTTTCGGCAATTTCAACACCGCTTTTGTTTTTGCCTGAATATCTCCTTCAGGAATATTATCGATCAATTGTTCGATGATGCGGATACTCTGACTCATCTCTTTGATACGTACCTGATAACGTGCAAAACAATCACCCCCTGTTTCTATGATCTCGTCAAACTCAACTTTATCGTATACATCATAAGGAGCAATCTTTCTTATATCAGATCTTAATCCGCTTGCCCTGGCTACAGGACCGGTGCAACCATAACTGATCACATCTTCTTTCGATATATAGCCAATACCCTTCATTCTGCTTTGAAAGATGATATTGCCTGTTACCAACTCATTATATTCGTGCAATGTCTTTTTGAAATCAACAATGAAAGCTTTTACTTTTTTCTGAAAATCAGGATGCAATTCGGTCATCACACCACCCGGTACCATATAGTTCATGGTTAATCTTGCACCACAGGTCTCTTCCATTATTTCATTGATCTTTTCTCTTTCCCTGAATGCAAGAAAGTAAGGAGTAAATGCACCAAGGTCCATCGCCATGGCACTCCACCATAATTCATGAGATGCGATACGTGTAAGTTCGTCCATGATTACACGGATATATTGTGCACGTTGCGGCACTTCCACATTCAGCCCTTTTTCAACGATCAATGCGCAGGCATGATTATTAATATGCGCAGAAAGATAATCCATCCTACTGGTCACATAAATGAACTGACGGTAAGATAAACTCTCACACATCTTTTCAATGCTGCGGTGTATATAGCCCAGATGCGGCTCCACTTTTTTAATGATCTCTCCATTTAATGTGAGTACCAGATGCAATACCCCATGCGTTGCCGGATGTTGCGGTCCCACATTAATGATCAGATCGCCTTCTTCTGTAATGGCTATTTCTTCTAACATTTGCCCCTATCCCCTAAGGAGGATTGCTTGTTTAATTAATTAAATATTTTATGAACTGATCTTATCGCTTTTTACAGCCTGGGATCAGAGCTTGATCATGTTAATAGGATCTTCGAAATCTTTTCTCATCGGATAGCCTACAAAATCATCCGGTAAGATCAATAATCTCAGATCAGGATGATTTAAAAATATAACGCCAAACATTTCAAATACTTCGCGTTCATGCAATTCTGCCGTACGCCAGATATCACATATCGTTTCTATCTCAGGTTCATTTCTGTCCAGCTTAACTTTAACGACGATATTATGGCGATGAGTTGTTGAGGAAAAATGATACACCATCGTAAGATGTGTTTTCCAATCTACACAGGTCAGACAAAATAGATAATCAAGATCCATCACATCCATTCGTACCTGTTCTGCAAAAGATCTGAATGCAGCTGCTTCAACTGAAACATTCAACCATTCGCCGCTTTCATCAATGATCGCTTCGGGATGTATTTCCGTGATCTTTATTTTTAATTCTTCCTTCGTCATAAATAATTCTTCAACTCATTTATTGTGAGATACCCGCACTCCTTCTGATCTGGTCTCTTGTTAATCCTGCTTTTATTTTTCCTTGTAATGATATCAGCCCATGCAGTAATGCTTCGGGTCTTGGAGGGCAACCCGGAACATACACATCCACAGGGATCACATGGTCTGCACCTTTTACCACTGAATAAGTATTGTAGAAAAACGGTCCGCCGCTAATAGCGCAGGCACCCATGGCCACCACATATTTGGGATCGGCCATCTGATCGTATAATCTTTTTAGAACAGGCGCCATTTTATTAACGATGGTCCCGGCAATAATGATCATATCGGCCTGACGCGGAGAAGCTCTTGCTACTTCAAAACCAAAACGTGAAAAATCGTATTTGGCAGCAGCGGTATGCATGAATTCGATACCGCAACAACTCGTAGCAAAACTTAAAGGCCATAAAGAATTGGAACGTGCCCAATTGATCACATCATCCAGAGAACTCATCAATATATTACTGCTACCGGCATCCAGCACTTCACCGGGAAAATCCAATGCCTGTATTTTGTCATTTACATCCATTTCAATGCTCCTTTTTTATGTGCATATAAAAGACCCATAAATAATATGAATAAGAAGATCACGATCTCAACAAATGCCATTATACCCACCTGTTTTACCACAACTGCCCATGGATACATGAACACCAGTTCAACATCGAAGATGAGGAAGATGAGTGCAAATAGATAATATCCTATCTGGAACTGAGCCCAGGGTGTGCCCTTGGTGGGGATCCCGCATTCGTAAGCTTCTCCTTTCTGAGAATTTTTGGAACCTTTTACAAATAATAAAGCAATAGAAATACCACCACCGGCAAAAGCAAGACCTGCACACATTAAAACAATTAAAGAAGCAGAACCCATAATTTTTAATTAATACTTTTCTAAAAGTAACAAGTAATGTCTAAACTTTAAATAGTTTTTGACAGTTTACACCCTGAATATCTTATGATACCCGATTACATAACAAATCTCCTGATGATCTTTTACAGCAGAAAATATTTTTCAATTTTCTGCCGTAAAAAAATCATATAAGTTTATACAAACATCAAGGAGTTTGGATGGAACTCTCTGATCTTATTTTTTTGCCTTACTACTGGATTCAACTGCCGCTTGCGCTGCTGCCAAACGAGCGATCGGTACACGGAATGGAGAACAGCTAACATAGTTCATTCCGATGCGGTGACAAAATTTTACACTTTCGGCATCACCACCATGTTCTCCGCAAATACCTACTTTCAATTTTGGTTTTGTCTTACGACCGCGTTCTGTTCCTAATTTGATCAGTTCTCCCACACCTTCTTGGTCGATGGTTTGGAAAGGATCATCATGGAGGATCTTTTGATCCAGATAATTAGGTAAGAATCCGCCTACATCATCACGACTGAAACCAAAACTCATCTGAGTAAGGTCATTCGTACCAAAACTGAAGAAGTCTGCCACTTCTGCCATCTTATCAGCCAGCAATGCAGCTCTTGGTATTTCGATCATAGATCCATATAAATATGGAATGGATTTTACTTTCAACTTAGCAATTGTTTCAGCATATACCCTGTCAACAATTACTTTCTGATGAGTTAGTTCATTCACGGTACAGGTAACCGGTACCATGATCTCAGGGAAGGCTTTCTTACCTGATTTAATGATCTCTGCAGTAGCTTCAAGGATAGCCCTGATCTGCATTTCAGTAATTTCAGGATAGCTTACTCCTAAACGTACACCACGGTGACCCAGCATCGGATTGTTTTCATGCAATGCCAGAACTCTTCTGCGTAATAAGCTTAAACTGATTCCCAATTCTTTGCTTAATTCTTTCAGTTTTTCTACATCATGCGGAACAAATTCATGCAGTGGGGGATCGAGTAAACGAATCGTTACCGGATATCCCTTCATGGCAAGCATGGTGTCTTTGATATCTTTTTTCACGAACACATACAGATCGTTCAATGCTTTACGACGTTCTGCTTCTGTTTTACTCATGATCATCTTACGCAGCAAGAACAATGGTTGTTCACTTCCTTCACCATAGAACATGTGTTCTGTTCGGAATAAACCAATTCCTTCTGCACCAAATGCCATTGCCTGTGCAGCATCCTGTGGAGTTTCGGCATTTGTTCTAACGGCCATTGTTTTGATCTTATCCACCAAAACCATCAGGTCTTTATATGATTTATTCTTATTCAGGTCAATCGCAACCAATGGCATATCACCATTATAAACAGTCCCTCTGGTTCCGTTCAATGTAATGATATCACCTTCTTTGATCACCAAACCATCTTTTGCTTTGAATGTTTTTGTTTCTGCATGAATTTCAATATCAGTACAGCCTACGATACAACATTTACCCCAGCCTCTTGCAACCAATGCAGCATGAGATGTCATACCACCCTTTGTTGTTAAGATCGCTTGTGATTTATGCATACCATCCACATCTTCAGGAGATGTTTCTTCACGAACCAATATTACTTTTTCGCCTTTGGATGCCCATTCTACTGCTTCAGCAGAAGAGAATACCACGCGGCCTTTTGCACCACCCGGACCGGCAGGCAACCCTTTTGCGATGGCTTTGGTTACTGCTTCGATCTTTGGATCCAACATCGGCAAGAGCAATTCCACCAATTGATTAGGACCTACACGCATTACTGCTGTCTTGGCATCGATCAGTTTTTCCTGGAACATTTCTGTAGCCATACGAACAGCGGCAACGCCATTACGTTTACCAACGCGGCATTGCAACATATAGAGTTTCCCTTTTTCAATGGTGAACTCAATGTCCTGCATGTCTTTATAATGTTTTTCCAGTCTGTCCTGAATAGCATTCAATTCCTTATATGCTTTAGGCATTAATTTTTCGAGTGTATCTAAGTTTCTGCTATGATCGTTCTTAGAATAATTATTGATAGGTGCCGGAGTTCTGATACCTGCTACCACGTCTTCACCCTGAGCATTCACTAAATATTCTCCGTAGAATTTATTTTCACCAGTACCCGGATTTCTTGTGAAAGCAACACCTGTTGAACTGTCCTCACCCATATTTCCAAATACCATGGCTTGTACATTTACGGCAGTACCCCATTCGTCAGGTATTTTCTCAATGCGGCGGTATTCGATGGCACGTTTACCGTTCCAGCTTCCGAATACGCCTCCAACACCACCCCATAATTGTTCCCATGGATCTTCGGGGAATGGTTTACCCAATACTTTCTTTACGGTTGCCTTAAAGTCTTTTACCAGCACTTTCAATTCTGGAACTGTAAGATCTGTATCTGATTTATATCCCTGTTTGTGTTTGATCGCTTCTAATTTTTCATCCAGCACTTTACGAATGCCTTTACCATTCTTAGGTTCAATACCTGCTGCTTTTTCCATCACCACATCTGCATACATCATTACCAGTCTGCGGTAAGCATCGTAAGCAAATCTTGCATCACCTGATTGTTTGATCAATCCTTCGATCGTATTTTCATTCAAACCCACGTTCAGTACAGTATCCATCATACCGGGCATACTGCGTCTTGCACCGGAACGAACTGATAAAAGCAATGGATTATTTACATCACCGAATTTCTTTCCTGTAATTTTTTCGACTGATTGTAAAGCCGCTTTCACCTGTGTATCCAATACAGCCGGGTAGCTGTGTTTGTGATCATAATAATAAGTACATACATCAGTAGAGATCGTAAAACCCGGAGGCACTGGCAATCTCAATTTTGGATGACCCGCCATTTCTGCAAGGTTTGCACCCTTACCACCCAATAGATTTTTCATGGATTCATTACCGTCGGCCTTGCCGGCGCCAAAGAAATAAACATATTTCTTAGAACTGCTCTTCTGTTTTGTCATAACAATACAATTTTTTAGTGCGCCAAAATTATAATGGTCTAACAGCAATAGTTATGATATTTATCATAGTGAGGAAAGTAATTTATCAGCCTTTTAAAGTAAAGCATGATCGCATTTTTTTGTAAGAATATTTTTTTTTAGTTCGTTCTGACAGGATATTCGTTTAGCATTTTCCAGTGTAAGTCGTTCGCTTGTTTCACAAAGCTTTACTTGAAGGATGGAAAAATAAAAATTACTGTAAACTGATATCCGGAATATCTTCTAAGCGGTATATTTTTTTAATGTAAGACACAATAAGACAAGTTGTCGCATACTTCTTAGATACTTCTTATATACTCCTTATATACTCCTTATATAGTTCTTATATAATTGGGGTTATTTGGTGCTTTGTAAAAGGGGTTTTTGTCAATTTGTCTTGCACAGAGGCATTCAACTGCGGGGCGGAGGGGAGATTATATTCTTTCCAAAACTTTCAGATTAGTTTTTGGTGGAAAACACCAACAATGGCGTAAACATATGATCCCTGCGGGATCAAGGAATTAACTTCATCTTCCGAACATCTATGGTCAGTGTCCAACTGGAGCGAAAACTTTATTTCTCGCGGCGGACGCAGCGGGGCGACGAGAACAGATCTCTTTTCCAAAATTTGGATTTCTTTTGGTCTGCTTCGGGACTTCTTTTGGTCTGCTTCACAAAAACCAAAAGAAGAGCAAAAGAAGCCTTGGAGAGGGGTAAAAGGATTCCAGTTTTTGGATCAGGGTCGCCCAGCTTTCTAAAGGTTGACAACCCTTAGTACAGCCTAGTATTTTTTAGTGTAAGACAATCTTCTTTGTATTCATCATATTCTACTTATCGGGCAATGCAGCAGGACTTGCTGTATCGGATTTGGATTTCTTGCTTTTTTTCTTGCTTTTAGAAGATGCCGGTTGCTGCATGATCTGTATATAAGATCGTTGTTGGTTATACATGAACCTGTAATAAGTGAGAGAATCACTAAAACTGCTATTCAGCTTTTTTAATGCGTTTACTTCTTTTTCTAAACTATCGACATGCTGAAAGTAAAAAAGTTTTTGATTGACCAGTGAATCATATGCCTGTTCTTTAACAGGGGTGGGAATGACGGAAACAGCTTCTGTTTTCTTGACAGCAACAACAGTATCAGGAAATATTACTTCTACATGGGCCAGCTTAACGGTTTTTATTCTGTTACTGTATTTTACATACCTGGCTTTTTTATGGGCGCTGCTATTTATTTTGACGGTATAGCTCACTCCCTTACAATCCGCGGGGCTCACGATGCCTGTCTGACCATTATTATCAGGATCCTCGTAACTGCCGCCATTGGAAATTTCCTTTGCCTGCAGGGTAACGGTAAAAGGACTTACAATATCTTTTCCGCAGTAGGTTTTAGCCACCAGATCACCCTTAACGAAAACGCTATGTATGTTTTGATTCTTGATATACACTGAAAAACTTTGGCCGCCAGTTAAACTGTGCTGATGGCAACCGGGAGCGAAATAGACATTTTTTTGAATGAGTATCTCATCATTTATTTTCCGCCAGGGACTATTATCCTGTGTATTGCCTGCAAAACTAAACAGCAGCAAAACTGACAGAACAATTCCCGACTTAACCCGATGTACAGCATCTTTCATTCAACAATTTTAATGATGACAGTTTGAAGGAATACAATTTTATAAAATATTCCGGTGATCGGTCTTTCAAAGGGAAATGGAATTCAACTTGAGCAGCTATTTTTCTACAGGATCAGCAATGTACGGCATTCAGATTTTAAGTCATAATAACCTTGATTTTATAATCATAATTTAAGGTATCCACTGCTTTCTTATTATTTTACTACTAATACCATTTTATTCTTTTTTGAAAGCAGGTACATGGATGATCCAAGGTTCGTTGTTGCTTTTTAAACCGTTCCATTTTTGAGCTGAACTAAAAAAACATGCCTGATGCATAAAAATAATAAAGCTCCGGCCATTATAGCCGGAGCTTTCTACTTTACATCGCATTATTTATCGCTGCAGTTTTTAGTACATTAGTACATGGTCGATCACATGGATCACACCATTTTTCTGATATACATTTTTAATAGTGATCGCAGCCATGGCGCCTTTCTTGTCTTTGATGATCAACTTCTTTCCTTTTTGCATCAGCCATAGCGGCTCACCCTGAACTGTTTTTAATTCGGCAGTTCCTTTACCATCCTTAATAAGCTTCATCAGATCATCAGTGTCATATTTCCCTGCGAGAACATGATAGGTCAATATTCCGGTCAGTAGCATTTTGTTTTCAGGTTTCAGCAGATTTTCAACTGTTCCTGCAGGCAACATATTGAATGCTTCATTCGTAGGTGCAAATACGGTGAATGGTCCCGCTGACTGTAAGGTTTCGACCAGACCAGCAGCTTTTACTGCAGCAACTAATGTGGTATGGTCTTTACTGTTGACTGCATTCTCAATAATATTTTTGGATGGATACATGGCAGCTCCGCCTACTTCCACTGTTTTTTCCATTGCCATTTGAGCGATGGATGACCTGCTGAAAAATAATGCAAGCACTGTAAATAATGTTGTTGTTAATTTTTTCATCTCTGTGATTTTTAGGTTTTAAAAAAGTGACTTCCCTATCATGTACGAGAGATGCAGAAAAATGGATTGCAGAAAATCTATCGCAAGGAATTAATTTGTAAAATAGGGATCGGGTTCTATAAGGAAAGAATGAACAGGGCTTAGGAAAGATCACATTTTGCCCATAACAACCATCTTGCTAAGTGTGGGTGAAGGGCTACCTCCCTGTTTTTCGATGGTAATGGCAAAAGCTTCTGCCCGGCCAAAAGATCTCATTTTCTGAATACGGTATTTATCAGATTTGCGGGATGTGATGATCAGACCCGCATCTACAGGTTTCCCGTCAACAATTGCCCAAAGCTGAAATTGCTGGTCTTGCTGCACGTCGGGTAAATTACTGGCATCAATATATACATCACCCGTATTCTTCATCCAGAATATTTTGGCGATCGCTTCCGGAGTAGTATTTACACCATTCAAACGAATAGCTTCACTATACTTGCTTTGAATGATGTTCATATCTGACTTCAGATCCGTAAAATCCTGATTCAACTGAGCCAGTTCCTGTTCGGACAGTTTCAGATCCTTACTGGCTGTAGAGTACTTATTGTAAAATAATACATTCAGGATCCCGCTTGCCATCAACAAAAACATAGAGGCAACTGCCATCCATTTCCAATAAGGTTTAAGGCCAATAATTTTTCCTGTATTTGGTGAAGCATCCGATTCTTTATTATTCTTTGCAGCATCAAGATCTAATGCAGTGAATATTTTTTCTTTTACAGCCGCAGATGGAGGGGTGCCTTGTGCAAGTGCATAAGACTCTATATCCCTTTGGATCTCATCATAAGCTTTTGCGACCTCGGGATAATCATTGATCCATCGCAGCACGCGAAAACTTTCTTCCGTAGAAGTAAGCCCTGCAGCATGAAGCTCTAATAAACCCGATGATATGATTTCCTGTACATCCACTTTATGATGGTCTTAATATTTTTTTCAATTCTATAATAGCTGTTCGCAATCTTGTTTTGACCGTACCCAAAGGAATACCTGTTTGCTTCGCGATCTCATCCTGTGTATACCCGCTAAAATAAGCCAGTTCTATCAATTCCCTGTACTCGGGTTTTAAAAGGAACAACTGCTTTCTTAATCCGATCGTATCCGATCTTCTTGCGGCCGCACCACCGTCAGACATCATATGTACGGAGTTTTCATCGCTTGAGATTTTCTGCTGCTTTTGATATCCCTTACTTCTTAATGTATCGATCGAATGATTTTTAGCAATATTCAACATCCAGGTGAACAGACGTCCCTTGTACTTGTCATAATCCGATAAATGATTCCATATCTTAACAAAAACTTCCTGCAAAATATCTTCTGCCAGTGCGTTGTCATTGACCATTCGAAAAATTACTGTATTCAGTGCCGGGGCATAATGATCATACAAATAAGAAAAAGCTTGCTTGTCTTTTTGTTGCAGCAGCATGACCAATTCTTCTTCGCTATATTTTACAGGAGATAACAAATCTTATATATCCTTTTGAACAAAGAAAGTAAATAAATGCAACTGCATTAAAATTTTCAATTGCTTTTCATATATAATTCTGCTATTCGAAAAACCCATTTTGTTCATTTTTTATTTCTGCCATTTGCCTTTCTGTTCAACGAAATTATTTTTTATACAAATGAAATCCATTCTTCAATTGATCACGTAGATATTTAGGCAAACAAAAATGAAGAACCAAAAAATGAAGAGCATGAGTAGTAAAAAAATAAAAAAGTTTATCCTGATTACAATTTCTGCTTTGCTATTTCTTGTATCAGTTCTGGCTATTCATATTTATTGGATCAACAGGCCGAAGGCAGCTGATGCAAATACAATAGCCATGGCAAGAATTGATATTAAACAACCGATCGATCAGGAGGATGCAGCAATCATCAGCAACTGGTTGTATCAACAGAAAGCAGTGGACCATGTTTTGGTAAATCCCAAAACATCTATCGTGGTCTTCACTTTTTATCCACTTGCATCCAATGCCGATAAAATTATTTCCCATTTTAAATCGGCACTACCCTACAAGGCCGAACGTTTTATGCCCACAGAAAAACAAATGCAAAGCGGTTGCCCGGTAGCAAGAACATCTATGACTTATAAAATTTATACTTATTTCAAAAACCTCTAAACCATACAACATGAAAAAAACAGCAGCATTTTCCATCCTTATTTTGGGGATCATCTTCACGCTCTCTGCAACATCCTGCAAAAAAAATGATGTGGCTATCCCCTTACCTACCCTCTACGATTCTTTAGGGGGAACAACTCTTGTTGCAGATCCTAAAACAAGCGGAGTCAGCATTGAAAAAGGACGTTTATTGATCCGTTCCATTATCGACAGTACCATTTTTGTTATTGCAGCAGATACGGCATTGAACGGTCATTTTACTGTGTTGCTGTCCGAGGTCGGGAGCAATAACCTCACGGGTTTTATGGCATTGAGTAAAAATCTTACCGATTTTGTTGCTGTAGCAACCGGGGCGAAAGATTATACTTATGGCGGCAAATCAATGACTGCTGCACATAATCCTGCACAGAACAGCAGAATGAATGGCAAGGCAGATAATGGCGACTTTAATGCTTTTGAAACCGATCTGGTGGCCGGTGCTGCAAAGAATGGCGTTACCACGAGTAACCCGGCATTGGTAAGTGTTGCGAAACTGGTAGAATCATTAAGAACACAGGTGGTGCAGAATTAAGATAAGAAGAGATCTTGATCCAATGAATACAGTATCTGATCTTATGATTGAGATACTGTATTCATATTATTCCTCATTGTGCCTTTGTTGGTGTTTTCACCAACAAAGTTGCCATTCTTATTTCCTAATCAACTTTTATAGAACTCTATGTACATGAAATCGGTTGGTGAAAACACCCAACCGAGGCGGCATTATTTTAAAGGATCGGATCTCAAACAAGTTTAGCTTATGAATCCTCATTCTCCAAATTAGCTGCGGCGTTCTTTCTTTTCAAAAAGACGATCCTTGATTGAACAATGGTGGCTATTGCCTGAATACAACCCATGATGATGAATAAGGCATTGAATGAAATATAATAAGTGATCAATCCGCCGATGGCAATGGCAATTCCCGAAACAAAATGTGATTGTCCGCCGGCAATGCCCCATAAAAATGAATTGCCCGGTTCTTCTAATTCATTTGCAAATAGTGAATCCCAGGTAGGTGTACTTAATGATTCAGCGATGGCTAATCCGATCTGTACCAGGAACAATTGATAGCTGTTATGAACAAGTATATAGGAAAAAGTAAAAAGCGTATTCAGAAAATACCCCAATACCATGATCTCTTCTTTTTTCTTAGACTTACTTAAAACTTTCCCGATAAAAAAATACATGAGACCCAGTGCAACAGAATAGATAGACCATGCCCATGTTATATCTAACAGATCCCCTCCGATCTTTTCAGTGAATACAGCGAAAAGTGGACCAAACAAACCTTCGCCAAAAAACCACAGCCCCGAAGCAAAAAGTAAGATCTTCTGAATCTTTGAAAAGTACATAAAGAGCGTTTTTTAAGATAGTTACAAAATGAAAAAGTGATCATAGGATCCCTCAGGTTTAAAACTTTAGATAGAATCCTATTTCTGCATAAAAAGTATTCGTCAGGTTCTTCTCTTCCCAGGGAGTAGAATCAACGGTTTGTGAAGTTTGGGTCCCGTTCCTTAATTTGATAGTAGTAGTAGTGCTGGTATTAATAGGATTTTTTGGTATGGCAAATGTGGGTGTAAGAAAGAATCCAATTTTTTTTGAATCATAAGTAAAAGGCAAGGAGATCTCATAGTCCATTAAGGTAAATTGATTATTGTTTACGGTGGTCTCTACCGTAATAGATTGAAGATTAGGAATGACCTGATTTGCTTTCTTACCGGCTTTTTTGTTTGCGTATCCTTCATAATAGTGAAGTGTACTTAAATTAGTTGTTACGGTGGGAGTGATCGTAAATAAGTTTCCTTTATCTCCAATATAAAAAGCATGTGCCAGGCCAATATTTGTGGCGATATCTGCCTTAGTCGAGAATAGAATATCGATGCCGGCATTGACCTGCAAAAAATCCAGGTCATAGCTTAGGGTGGAACCAATGCTTCCTTTTACGGCACTGTTAATGACAGTACTGGCATCATTATAAAAGCTCTTATCGGCATAAACAGTCCCGCTGAAACGATCCGAAAGATCAAAATCATATCCAATATCCAATGAATACAGATCTATACGGCTGTTGGCAGAATTTGCCAGATAGGAAAGAGAGCCGGAGATCCAAAAACCGCTTTTATCATAATATCCAAAAGTAGGTGTTAGATAAGGTGTTTTGAGTGAGTCCTGACGTCCGTTATAAACATAGTTTGATAAATAAGATGCATCGGCTCTGAAATAGGAGATCGCAGAATCCGGCTTTGATTTTTTTGTGCTTTGTGCATTCGCTGAAATAAAGCCGGATACTAAGATCAGGCAAATAAAATTAATCTTCATCATGGCGAGACTTGCTTTGGGTTCCGATTTACTAATTTTGGCTCTCCGGTTTTTATATGAATATACTATAAAATTCCATCCAATCCGGCGATTTGAACTTTACATAAGTTTAGAAAATAGACTTATCAAAAATATTCACAGACAATATTCTTTTTACTTATATTTTTTCTTAGATTTATAATGGATAATGCCAATATCTTTTTAAAAAGACCGCTTTTACCCTTAAAGTAACCCAATTGGCATGATCTATTTACAAGTAGCTGATAATTCAGATTTTGCACTCATCAATTATATTGGTGTTTTACATCTGCTTATTCTCTGTTTGATTCTTGTAAAATACATTCACTACAGAAAACATTTCCCTGTCTTTTATTTTGATTTTTTTATCCGCTTTGGCAGAGAAGAAATTCAACTGTCAGATTCAAAAGCAGAAAAAAAGTCTAAGATTTTTCAGAACAGAATGACAACTGCTATTTTTATTTTAATGGCGTTTGATCTGTTTCTTTTCCTTTTAAAATTGATTGTTCCCAACTAAAAAGCCCCACGATAACGTGGGGCGTATGCTCTGCAAGAATGATAGACCACAGCTATTATTTAGGGATCTTTTTACTATTTACATCCAACTGTTGATTCAACGCTTTTTGATCCTGATTGGTTAAATGACCATTGTCTGTTTTGCGCATGTCGTTCTTTTCCTGATTGATTTCTGAGAGATTTTTACGGTCTTGCTGTGCCTGAGTCTTAGTAAGATCTCCTTCTTTACGTTCTTCCGAAATTCTCTTTTCCTGATGGTCGATCCTTTTATCTACCTGATTTACTTTCGGGTGATTCTTAATATGTGTGGGCTGTTTACCCGGACCCTTTGCAAAAGTTGCAAGAGAAATAATTGTTGCAATGGTTGTTACGATCAGTGTTTTCATGATATAATTTTTTAATTGAAATAATAGAGTTGCTTTTCTTTCCTAAGTTTAAATTCATCACATGCTTTAATAAACCCTTAACGATTGGGTTGCCGGTCATCAGCCGGTAATTGCAGAGATCAATAAGATCATCACAAAGAATACGGATACTGTTTGCGCAATCACTTCATCGTATTTTAGTTGTCTTTCCATTTTTTTAAATTTAATAATGAATAAATGAATACAGTTGACTGGTTATACAGTTGCCGGTTTAGTCTGTTTAAAATAAACGAATGAGAGTTCACTTTTCTTTAACGCAATTTGTGTATCCAATACTGATCCGGGAATAAAATTATTTTTCTTATTTATTTTTCATTCCCTACTTTCTTTTTTAAAAAATACAAATTTTGTTCTATACAGTTAGACTGTTGAAGTATGAAATATGCTATCAACTATTATTATAAATGAGCCTTTATTTTTACAAACATTTTCAATCGAAACAACTGGCATCAATTTTGTCTACCCTTTGATTTGTATTTAAACAGCAAGTATCATAAAGTGTAAATCATGCATTCTGTTTTCGTTTGCGAACAGATTATTGCGGGGATTTAAATTTTATAATATCTTGTAGTTCAATTATTCGGTATTCCTAATAAAACATAGAAGACATGAAGAAGTTCTGCTTATCATTATTGACCTGTATCAGTATTTTTAGCATAGGCTGTACAGTGCCCATGCAAACATCGGTTTCTGTGCAGGAAACAATGGGAGCTAGTCATCCGGTTGGGCAAACAGAAGTCACTTATCAGGTATTTTATGATGAATTAGCCCCGTTTGGCAGGTGGATCAATTATCCTGAGTACGGTAATGTATGGCTTCCTAATGTTGGCAGCGGATTTCAACCATATGCAACAAATGGTCATTGGGTATTCAGTAATGCCGGATGGACATGGGTCTCTAATTACAACTGGGGTTGGGCCACATTTCATTACGGACGTTGGTTTTTTGAAGAAGGTTATGGCTGGTTATGGCTACCCGGACATGAGTGGGCGCCGGCCTGGGTAACATGGGGTCATTCAGGAGCTTATTACGGATGGGCTCCTTTAGGACCAAGGATCAATGCGGGTGATGAATGGTCGCCACCTTCGCATGCCTGGACATTTGTGCCGCAGGAACATATGAATAAACCCGATCTTGAACATTATGCCATGGACAGAAAAAGCAATACAAATTTTGTTAAGAATGTTACCATCATCGATAATCATACAATTAATGTGACCAATAACAACAGCACTGTTGTAAACAACAACAGCAGCGTGGTGAACCGAACTGCTGTCATTAATAATAACAGTAACAACAGCAATACACACAATTCGGATGTTGTGAACAATCAACACGGCAACAATACGCAATTTAATACAGGGCCGCATGTGACCGAAGTAGAGAAAGCCGCTAATACGCGTATCCAGCCGGTGAATATCAATGAACATTCTAAACCTGCTTTGTCAACTGTGAACGATAATAAGCTATACATGTACAAGCCAACTATCATGCATGATGAAAAACAAAAACAGATCATCAGCAATAAGCCTGCCCCTAAAAATGTAGAACAATATAAACCGCATCAATAGTGCAGGTTGAAAAAGGGCAGCCTTTCTAACATAAAGGAGTTCAAATAAAATTGTATATCAAGAGAGTTTATAATCTACAGCATACCTTACCAACCCGGTATAGTTTTGCAGATGTAATTTCTCGAAGATCCTTTCTTTATAGGTACTGATCGTATTGATGTTCAATGCCAATATTTCAGCGATCTCCGTGATATTATTTCCTGCCAGCATTAATTTCATGACTTCCATTTCTCTATTAGATAAAGTTTCATGGGGTAATTTATCAATGGCATCATCCGAAGCTTCCGCTAGTAATTCTGCGATCTGCAGGGTAATATATCTTTTCCCCCTTAATAAGGTCTCCACAGCCTTGACCAATTCTGAAGGAGCGCTGTCTTTGGTAAGGTATCCCGAAGCACCGGATTTAAAAGCGCGTATCGCATATTCTTCTGCAGCATGTACGCTTAAAATGAGTACGGGCGTTTTTGTGGCCCCTTCTTTTATTTCTTTTAAAATTTCAATCCCTGATCTTCCGGGCATTGTAATATCGGAAATGATAATACTGTACTCGTCTTTCTCGATCTTTTTCAAAAGATCTTCGCTGTTAGAAACTTCATCGATCAGTGCATGGGGGTATTGTTCTGCTAAAATTAGCACCAAGCCTTTTCTCACGACGCTGTGGTCGTCGGCAATCAGAATCTTCATGATTCAGTATTTTGAGGGTTGTAAAATCCCTTAAATCCACTTCCTGTTTATTGTTGCGATACTTAATTTCTGTCCATTCCTGATCTTCTATTCAACTTAAGGTCCTGCTTGCTTTTCAATTTAAGGGGTATGAAAGATCGGGCATACAACCCGGCCTTTCAAAGCAATATAAAGCTAGACATATTTCTAATAAAAAGCAGTAATATGGAAAGAAACAGCCTGTATTTGTAGTACATACGCCAGTATAATATCCCGATATTGTTGTAGTAATATTCACCACAAAAACTGTAAAGCATTGTTGAAATAAAAAAAATATACTGTAAACAACTGCTTTTATTACTACAAATCGCCCATCTCTGGTATTGGATTTTTTGCCAAAACAATTACAGTATGCCTAAAAAATAAACTACTTAAAAGTCAAAGTCACTCCTATTTTTTACGAGGCTTGGCGATGTGAGATTTGTGTAGTCAAAAGATCAGATGCACGCAGTACTCGAGTCAGCTCATCTGATCTACCCTTTAAAAAATCCGGTAAAAATTTCCTGCAAAAAATTTTTACCCAAACCATCTGTCATGAAAAACAAGTTATTATTCAGCTTTTTGATTCTCTTCAGTGCAACAATATCCAAAGCACAAATGCATGTAGGTATAGCCGCCGGTATCGGAACAGACCAAACCATTGTAACGGATCTGCGAATCGGTTATCACAGCACACAATATCTGTTCGAAGCCCATGAAATATTAAGTTTCAGTGATGCAAAGCCCTGTTATTTCGGAGCCAGAGTTGGCAAAATCATCCGGATCAGTTCCAACAGCTTCTTAATCCCTGTTGCAGGTTATTATTATTCTGTTTTTACAAATGATCAACCCACAAAACTGGAAGGTTTCAGCGGAGATGAGGCCCTGATCAACAAGCTAGTTCCCAGCATCGGGGTTCTGTTCGTTACGGGTAAATGCAGTATCGAAGCCCGCCAGATCAACAACATGTATCAGGTAACCATCGGCTTGTGGAATATTTTAAAAAGTAAAAACTGATGCCATGAAAAACTTAATACTCCTTTTGTTGCTGTTGCCATTTTTTACAACGGCACAATATAAAATAGATAAAAACAAAATTCTGACAGGTTCACTGATCGCCCTTTCGGGCTCAGCAACCGGATTCAATGAAACATTGATGCACCATTATTATAAGTTCAAAGCAAAGTTTCCCCATGCTAATGACCAATGGTTTAATCCGCAGGAAAGCTGGGTTAATAAATATAAGGACGGGAATTGTGAAGAAGGGGATAGATTTCCAATGTCTTCCAGTTTACTGGCTTTCACTACCGATCAATATCACCTCAATGCCATGATCAGAGACGTTTCATTGTTAGCAGCCGTAACTTTTAAGATCGGAGGCGGGGGCAAGAAACAAAAGTTCATTTATTATGTGTATGATTTTTTATACTATTCAGCATGCTACTCTTTAGGATTCTATCTGACTTACGGATCCTTTCATTAACAATAAAATCCAATATCAGCAATCGGTTAAAAAACCTTTCAGTACTATCCGCAGCATCATTTATGAATTCAGACAAGCATTCAAATTTTTACAGATGAAGGGATGTTCTTAAAGGGAACAAAAATCCCCGTGGTTTTCTAACTATGGGGATGTTTTTTGTTTCACGTCCAAAGGACCCCCCTTCGGGGCAAAGAGCGCAAAGAATGCAAGGAGCACAACGGTTCTTGCGAACTCGCGATTAACGATTTACGTTTTCTGGTTTCTCGTCCGAAGGACTCCTTTGGTGCAGGGACGCAGTGAACGCAACGATTCTTCCTGACTAACGACTCAAGACTCCCGACTCGTGTTTCACGCAAAGAGCGCAAACAATACAACGAGCGCAACGGTTCTTTTTTTCTCGTCCGAAGGACTCCTTTTGAGCAGCGACGCAGTGAACGCAACAATTCTTCCTGACTAACGACTCAAGACTCCCGATTCGTGTTTCACACAAAGAGCGCGAAGAATACAACGAGCGCAACGGTTCTTTTTTTTCTCGTCCGTAGGACTCCTTTGGAGCAGCGAAGAAGTGAATGCAGCGATTCTTCCCGACTAATGACTATCGACCGAACAATGATCAATAAAAAATCCTGAGACCTTTTTGAGATCTCAGGATTAAGGGGGGGATAATCGAGTTAATATAGCAATTCGTACCAAAGACAGGAAGAAAAGGAACTTTAAAAATTATTTTTTAGTCGCTTTTTTCTTGGCAACAGCTTTTTTCTTCTTTACGACAGTTTTGGCTGCTTTTACCGGTTTAGGTTTGCTTTCCTTCTTTTTTCCCAAACCATGGGTTAATATCTTCAGGGCCTTTTTAATTCTATGCTCGAACTTTTTATTACTTAGTTCGGATTTCAATGCTGCAAAAATCAAAGCGAATTCCTTCTCAATATCAGGTGTTGCTGCTTTTTGTGGAACTGTTGGTTTTTTGCTTTCTTTCTTGATTGCCATATTGTATAATATTTCAACAAACTTAACAATTAAATAATATGGCCAATGTTAAGTTTTAGTATAGAGAGAAGTTACGGCCTGCCAATGCTTCAATATGTGAATCATGTAAGTCTTTTCAGCAAGTATATAATGCTATTCCTGTTTTCATCAGGAACTTTAGAGTCCATTCATTCCGAAAATCATCTAAATCAAAAATCATGAACTGGTTGATCATTATTATAGTTGCTATTGCAGCAATTGCATTAGTTGTTTTTTTGGTCGGGCGTGATCAAAAAGATGAAAAGGAATTAGAAGAAGAAATAGAAAATGATTTTTCCATAAACGAACATGAAAAAGATCATATTGAAATGAGATAGATGAACAAAATCATTCAGTAGTGAAATAATATTATTATGTCAAGATTTAATTCAATACGCAACTCAACATTTTGAGTCACTCAATAAAATTGTATTTTGTAAAAAAAGTATGATACAATTAAGATAAGTTGCTCGCAGTTTTATTTATCATTCAATACAACCGTAACAACAGCTGATTCCAAAACAGGTTTGGAAAATAAAGAAGCAATAGGTTCTGCCACAGTATGATTTGATTTGAACTGAAATCCTAAAAATGCAGCAATAGTGGAAGCGATTTGTTTTTGATACAATTGACCTGCTGTTTTTATTTCCCCGAGCGGAGATGTATCAGGTCCGATCACAGCAAACCAGATCTGCCCAGATTCTTTGATATTGTCACCATGATCCGTCCAGTTATCTTTATTGATATCTCCTCTTCCATGATCGCAGGTAATGATCAAAGTAGTTTTATTTTTATACTGCGAAGATGATTGAATAAGGTTCCATAGGTTTTCGATCATTCTGTCTTCTGCATACGCACTTTTCAGATACTGATCGTATTCGCCGGCATGGGCAAAATCGTCTGTTTCATCAAAAGCAATGTATAAAACTTTAGGCTGATAGGCTTTCCAGTATTCTCTTGCTGCAAAATAGGTCATGATATCGGGCCTTACATCGATTGGCTTTGCAGTAAGAAACTGCATATCATTGATCAATCTCAGATTGCTGTTACTGAATTTTAAACTGTCAATATCTGCATTCAGGTATATGCCGCTTCTCTTTTGGTTTAATATAAAAGGAAAAACATCCCAGGTTGCAAAAGCCGCCACTTTGCCTTTATAGTTATCCTGTTTATTCATGAACTCTAAGACATTCTCATTCTTATTCAGGATCTTATTATTTGACTTTACTTCTTTATCGGGGTATCCCGTAAAAAGTTCATTGTAACCGGGATAGGAAAAAAAATATGGGTTAGCATTATTTACATTGTTATCATAATTACGGTTCCCATAGATCTGTCCCTGTTTTGCAACAACAGACCATAAGAAAGGGAATAATTTTTTTCTTCTTTCATTGGTGCTATCATTCCAGAAACTGCGATAGGTCGAAAAGTATTCCTTGGTAAATCGTTTGTCTTTTAATAAAGCTTTATCTGCTCCACCGAAAACTTCCTGCCAACGCATGCCATCTAATGTAACAATCACAATATTTTCTGTCTTGGTTTGGGCTTGTAACTGTAGTTCAGTCATTAGCAATAATGAAAGAAAGCAAATGAATTTCATGGGTTTAGTTTTCTAAACACTAAATTCTCTTTCTAAAGTAAACTCTACGTGTTGCAGAGATTACTAATTAATTACCGCATCGTTAATTAATTGTTTTCCATTGCAATTTATCTGGGATGAATCAACTCAATACTCTCATTGATCTTGATCCTGTTTAAAAAGATCAAATCAAAAAAGGCTTTCCGGTATTTCTTTTGCACGTTACTGAAACCCAATGCAGCAAACCGGCGTGAAGAAGTTTTGAGTATTAAAAGAGGAGCATAATGTATCCAGCCAAATGGAGAAACCTTTTTTGCAATATCGATATCATCTCCATAAAATGTTAGGTCAACATTATAACCTCCGGCTTTATCCAAAACAGCCGCATCGATAAAACTATTGCCGCCAATCATAATACCACCCCGATGATTGATTTGAACCATAGCGTTAATAAGAGGATAAAATATTAATTGAGCTAACAAAGTGAATTGACGCCTGAGAAAACTGCTGTCATAATAGTCATAAGGTCCTGTAACAGCAACCACCTTATTTCTTTGTAATTGCCCGACAGCTTTTGAGATCCAATTAGTCGGAGGAATGCAATCTGCATCTAATTGTGCAATGATATTTCCAGTTGCCAGTTTTCTACCGCATTCGCGTGCATGATTGGTACCTCGCCTTGGTTCAAAAGCAACCCTGATCAAATCGGCAGAACCTTTATGTTCAGCGATAAAATTATTTATAGCCTCTTCTGTAGCATCGGTTGATGCATTATTTACAACGATCACTTCAAAACTGAAATAATCCTGTTCCAGAATCGCCTTCAATGTTTTACTGATATATTGTGCTTCATTAAAAGCGGGTATCAGTACAGACACTTTGGCTGCATTGTTCTTATCCATAAAAAAATTTAACTGTTTTTAAGTAGCTGTTTTTTTGTTCTCCATTTGATCGAAAGAATGAGGATCAATACTATCGGAACAATGAGGATATAATTTTTAAGGAAATCTGATCTTTCGAAAAGCAGATTCCAAAAAGGGCCGGCCAACCAACCCATCATCACATAACCTCCACTCCAAAGCAAAGCAGATAATATTATCATTGATGCATAGCTTTTCATATTAATATGCAGCATGCCTGCAACAACAGAAACATAACCCCGCAGAAACGGGATCAGTCTTCCCAAAAAGATCCTTCTTCTCCCTTCTTTTTGCATCTTTACGCTAAGCAGCCTAACTGTTTTATGAGGGGAAGCCATCCATTTCGGTTTATGCTTTATCAAGAATGCACTAGAGAAATAAAACAGAATATAAAGTGTAAAACTTCCTGAAATGTCTGCAGATACAACCATCAGTAAAACCAGAAAAAGATTCAAAATGCCTTTATAGGCCAGGTATCCGGTATAGAGTAGCAATAATTCGTTGGGAAAAGAAGGTATCCCTATTTCCTGTAAGAAGACCAACAGAAAAATGGATAAATAGCCATACTCAATAATATAGTTTACTAAACCGGCCGGCATAAAACATCGTGCTGAATTTTGCAATAATTCATCTGCACTAAATTGATGCTTTTAGAATATTTCAAGATGATGAAATCATTATTTAATAATTAAGAAATCAATACCCATTCCTCAATAAGGGGCTATATAAATACTAAACAACTGAACCTTAAAGAATTTATAGGGTTAATAATTTAGTAATCTTGTCAGCCAAGTTGAAACTGTAATTTTATGATCTCATAGCAGCAGGTTTAGTAAAGAACAAGAGGCTTCATTCGTAAGGGTGAGGCTTTTTTAATGACCCTCTTCATTGTAAGTAGAAGGACCCATACTAAATTAAAAGCTAAAAGCTGTTATTCTTACAAACTCAATTTTCTGAAGGAGGTGTATATAAATAGTTTTCTGTTTCTTTTGGTTTCGTGAATTTGAGTTTACCAAACTTATAAGTAAAGCTGATCCCAAATGAACGATAAGGAATATCGCGGTAAGAGTTGGCAACCACCCCTTTTGCTACCGACAGGGTTTCCTGATGTATATATTGGTTAAATGCATTCACCATTACAATACCAATACTGCCTTTTGTATGTAAGATCTGTTTACGTGCAGCCAATGTATAGGAATACATATTGGGTTGTTGCCCCTGCCATTTCATACCCAGATTATAATTGCCAAAAGCCTCGGCCGTCCATTGATTATTGAAAATATAGGCCGCATTGATATTTGCCCTGAAACCAAAGCAACTGGTTACATTGGGTGTATCGTAAGGATTATTCATGGTTCGGTTATATAACTGAAGGTTGGGACGAATGGTGAGTTTTTTGCTGAGCACTAATGAAAGCGAAATATTGGTACCTGCTCTTACTTCAGAACTGATATTGGCACGTGAAGTAATCGTAACATCCGTATAAACAGAATCGCCTATTTTATAAGAAGGGTAATAAGTAAGAAAAGATTTGATATCGGGGCTGTTTCGCTGATAGAAAAATAAAATATTGATATTGCTTCCATTATCGAATGCCTTATTATAGCCCAATTCAAATTTGTTGCCTATTTCGGGTTGAAGGTTGGGATTACCCGTAGTGATATTATGCGGATCGCTAAGATTCATGAAAGGATTGAGGTCACGGAAATCAGGTCTTTCAATACGATAAGAATAAGCGAATTTTATGGTTTGTCTTTCATTGAAAGAATGAGAGGCCACAAAAGAAGGAGCCAGATTATGATAATCGGGAATGCTGACATTGCTGGCATTGGAATAGCTCGCAGTACTGATCGTATACTCATAGCGCATACCTGCCTTGATATCCAGAAAATTGAATAAAGAAAAACCGGCAGAAGCATAGCCTGCATAGATCCTACGCTTATAATCGGCATTGTAAGATTGTGATGTGTCTAATGCATAATTTCCGGTAGCGGCATTCAGCATAAATACATCCGCAATGCTGCTGATGTTTTGTAAACTGGTCTTCAAGCCTGTTTCAATCTCTATATTTTTATTCAGAGGCTGCGTATAGTCGATAGAAAAATTCATTTCATTTTCCTTACCCTCGTTTAAACTGTGTGCACCGGCAAATGCTGCGCTGCTTGTACTGTAATATTGCGATTGATCATAGTAAGTATTGTTGTGATCAAAACTTCCATCATACCCGATCTCCAGTTCCTGTTTTTCTTTTTTGAATTTATGTTTATATACAAGGCTGTTATCAAAAGTGTTGACTGCAAATTGATTGATGTAATTGCGCAGGCTGTTTACATTGCTGATCTCGTTACCCAGAAGATCATATTTCAGGTCTGTCTGATCAATGATCCCCTGATTCTTATTACCGAAATGATTGCTTCCAAGATTCGCATTGATATTGTCATTTTTAGAAAGTGCCCAATCAAAACCGATCCCTGATTTATAGCCGTTCCTGCTGAAATTAGCATCGCCATCCTGCAACAATCTGCTGCTGCCTGAACTATAGCTTGTAACACGATCCATGCCGTTCGGCGTAATGGCTTCCAACTGTGCATTACCACTATAATAAGCGCTCACGCCGAAATTCTTTTTTTTCCAGTTGACATTGATACTTCCGTTTTCTAATCGGGTACCTGCCGACAAATTGATATTGCCGTTAAACCCCTCTATTTTATTTTTCTTTAAAATGATATTGATGATACCACCCGTTCCGGTTGCGTCATATTTTGCAGAGGGACTTGTAATGACTTCTATACTTTGGATCTGACTGTTTGGAATGGACTGTAATGCATCAGCAACACTATTGCCGAAAATGGCGGAAGGTCTTCCGTCAATTAAAAAGCGGATACTTGGATTGCCGAGCAATTCTACATTACCATCCACATCCACGGTAACCATTGGTATCTTTTTCAATACATCGGTTGCTACACCAGCCTGTGAAGTAATATCTTTCTCTACATTGTATACCAGCTTATCGATCTTGTTCTCAATGACTCTTTTGCTGCTCGTGACTGTAACATTTGCCAGTGTATTGGTTTTTTTGCTGATCAAAAAATCATTTGCAGCAAGATCTTTATTGACGGATATCTTTTTATTCAGGTCGGCATATCCTAAGAATTGGATACTGATCGTATAGTTTCCTTTGTTGATCTTCTCCAGTATGAAAACGCCTTTCTTATCAGTGATCGTTCCGGTTATTATTTTTTTGCTGCTGTCATTCAGCAAAGAGATCGTTGCATATTCAATGGCTTGGCCGGAAACAGAATCCAGGACCTTTCCGGTTATTCTGTGTTGGTCGGTGCGATTATTCTTTTGTTGTGAAAAAGAGAGATTGAATACAATTAGCAGGCCAGCGAAAATGAATAATCCTTTCATTGAATAATAGATTGAACTGAATACTGCAAATGAAAGGCTAAATTCTGTAGAGAATTTGAATATCTCTGAACAATATGATAGTATGCTACAAAGCTGAATTGATGCTGATGCCCCATACAACTGCATTTGGAGCTGCAGGGTTTGCATTCCATAAACATTCCCTTACGGTCATCATTTTTTTTGCCGTATCAATAGTTATCAATTCAAATGCCAGTTTGGTTTCATCTTTTGCAGAATATCTTCCTTTCATGGGAGAGTCTGCCCGAAAACAGGGAAGGGAAATATTTTGATCAGGCCCTGTCCAGTTATAATATTCTGTGTAATTGGTATGACCATGAAAATAGGCTTTGATATTTTGGTGTTGTTGAATAAAAGCTGCAAATGCCTTCTGCTCTATGATCGCTTTTTCTTCAACCGAATTGCCATCTTTAAAAGTTTCGGTCACTAAATTCTCAAACTTATCTTTTTCATTGATGGAATGATCCCCATTCGGATTCACAAAGAATCTCGCTTCTACATCAGGCATTGAATGCGTAAACAAAAGAACAGGAGTAGATGTAGAAACAGATCGCAGATCTTTTTCCATCCAAACCCTTTCGGCAGAATCGGGCCATGCATCTACAAACAGGAAATGAATACCGCCGATATTTTTTGAATAATGAATTTTATCTGTCGAAAAATTATAAGTTTTTTCTGTTTTAAGAACAGTTGGTTCGATCATCAAATTATACATACCGATCATGGAGGCCTTATCTGTCAGGGGTTGCATAGGCCTGTGAAATCCAATGGCATTACTGATATCATGGTTCCCGGGTGTAAGTAATAATTTTGTATTGTTTCCTTTTCTGTCTTTCAATTGCAGTTGATCGATATAAACCTCTTCAAATTGTTTCCAGGAAAATGAAGCAGATTGAATATCTTTTTCCTGACGGTTACAGATATCACCGGTTATGATCACTGCATCAATGCAGTTTATTTTCTTTCCGGCAGCAATACCATTGTCATTGGGTAAACTCATCGATGGAAGCTCATTCATTTTTGCCAGCATGGCAGCATTTACTTCCGCGGAGGAAACATTTACTTTATTTCTGAAAACAGATTTTGTTAATCCGAAATGAAGATCTGAACAAAAGACAAACTCAATGATGCTGTCATTCCGGAAGTCGGTTAATGGCTTGCTCTCTGCTGCAAAGCATGCAGCTATCAACAAAATGGTAAGCAAAATTTTATTGATAAAGATTTTCATATACGGCCTTATTGAAAAAATTTGTTGATTCTTTTATTGTTGTCTACCCATTTTTTGGTTTAGTCCATAAATGAATTTGTCAGCACTGATACAGTTATCAGTGCTGACAAATCTAATGAATGAATGTATTAATGCTGGTTTCCCTTTCCGTTACTTTGATAAGCTCCCAGATCTTTTCCCGGAGGGGTTAATTCTGTAGCGCCATATTTTGCATCGACCGGAACATCCGGTCTTGGTGAAAAGTCTGTATAACCGATACCCAAGCAAGGAGAAGTTGGTTTTAAACCGAAATTATAAGAACCAACTACTACGATATCTCTCAAATTATAACCTGCAGGCAATGGCACCGGAGCATTGATGAATTGAGGATTATTTGCACCGTTTAAAGCAGCCGGTGCAGTGTATGCATCTCCGAGTTTCCAGCCTGTTGGCAAGTAAGTAGACGGTTTAGGAATATCAGTTTCCTGCGGTTGACTGATCGCAGTACTGATAGATAAAGATGGAATGAACTGACTGCATACGGATGTTGAATCACCGTAATACAAGTTATAACCATATCTTGTATTGGCAGTGTCGGCAATTGGGTTTTGAACCACCCTTAAACCAAATTTACAATTCACGATAATATTATTATAAGCCATACCGCCTGCATCCTGTTCGAAGTTGATAGAACCGCCACGGCCTGCTGCCGCTCTTCTGTAACCGCAGTTGATGATGGTATTATTATACATCCTTACATTAGAACCGGGTACACCCGTGATGGCCCCTGAATTAGATAATTTTGGTCCGTTAGTAGCCATCCCGATACATAGATTATAGGCAAAGTTGCCAATGGTTCCTGCTTTTGCATTCATGGCTTCACCACCTGTATATCCACTTTTTTCAAAAGTATTTCTGTAGATGGCGATCTTGCCGCCAAGGATACGGAAAGGATCATCAACACTTCCGTATACCCATGAATCTTCCAGTACAAATATGCCATAAGGATTTTGAAAGAATAAAGGATATGGACTTTTACTAATGGTTGCTATTGTCCCGGAAGGTGTGCCGCCGCCAAATTCTATATGTGTCCATTTAATGACCATCAGATAACAGGATGTATCAGCCATAATACCTGTCCATTTACCTGCATAGGCAGGATCAACGGATGGATCTGCGCCTACCTGATCTGTTTTAACAACACTCTTCATGGTGATCCAGTTAGGTTTATCTTTTGTTCCCAAACAGATCAAACTGCCCTTTACTCCTAATCCGTAATTGCCAGTAAAGTTTACGGTAACCCCTTCCTGAATGGTTAAGGTATCGCCCCGATTTACAACGATATTGCCACAAACATTATATGTTTTTCCTGCCAGCATGGTGCCTTTGATGGAGCCCGATAAACAACCTGTGTCGCTGATAGGTGCAGCAACCTGTACAACTGCCTGATATAGGTCTTTATTATCAGCCAGTTTATTGCAGGATGAAAACAGTACGAAAATGATACTGATATTGGTAAATAAGATTAATGCTTTTTTCATTTTATTTCAGATTAAATCGTATTAAAGTTTATAGCGTACACCAAATAAATAAGAAGGTTTATAATAATCTTTCTGAACGGTTATTTGTTTATCTGGATCTGTTTGAATGCTCAATGGTCTTGAACCGCTTGTTGTTAAATAAGCCGTATAAGATTGATGCAGGTGCAATAGATATGGTGTATTCGTAATATTGTTCAGCTTGCCATAAAAAGAGAAATTCTTACCGATCGTTTTTTCAAAAGAGATATCCAATTGTGTAGTGGGTGCCTGCCAGTAATCCAACCCGTAGTAAGGGCTAACCAATGCAATTCTTTCACCTGTATATACTAATGCGGTTTGAATATCAAAACCGATCTTCGGATTCTTATAGATCAAAGAGATATTACCGATATTATTCGACTGACCCTGCAGTGGTCTTGTTTGCGATTGGATCCTGGAAGTGATCTGACCTGCAGTATTACGATAAGAATACAATTTATCAGTCGTGATCTCTGATTTTGTATACGTATAGTTAGCAGAGATGCCGAAATTCCCGATATATTTTGCAACCACTGCTTCGAATCCATAGTTTGTAGCAGTTCCGAAGTTTTGCGGGATGAGTGATTGTGATGTTACACCTGTTTTAACTGCGGATACTTCTATAGGATCATTGATGTTTTTATAGAACACACCTAACAAAACCTGATCTGATTTCCCGGGAAATAATTCATACCTGAAATCAACATTATCTGCAGTAGTATGGTTTAAGCCTTGCGGATTCCCTTTCTCAGGAAATGTTTCATAATTAGCAGGGCCATCCGGTATCAATTCTGCGAAACCGGGTCTTGCCAGTGCTTTATAATAGGCCAATCTCAAGGATTGGATCTTATTTAATCTGTATTTAAATTGTAAGCTTGGTAACAGATCGGCATACCAGATCGAACCTGACCTGTATGCAACATCAGGTCCCAGGTTTGTATTATACTGTTGATTTGTAAATTCGGCCCTAACGCCACCCAATGCTTCCAGTCTTTCACTTAATTCCCATTTACCCTGCAGATAACCTGCGGTAACGGCTTCGGTAAATGTATAATTATTGCCTGTTGGACTTGGCATCCCTGAACTGGCCGGGCTAAAAATAAATACGGCGCTATTAATATTCGTATATACCTGATTAGAACTTCCGGTGGTTAACTGGGGTTTTAAACTATAGGTATTATAGAAATTATTTCTTGTTTTGTCTCTTATCAACCCACCCACTTTTAATTCTAATTTTCTTCCAAAAAAGTTAGTGTACTTGCTAAAGTTTAAATAAGCAGCATAATCCTTATCGCTGTTATGCGACCAAGTATGTGACAGTGATTGCAGATTATCTCCTGCTATTGGCGTGATCACGATCGGATGTTCATGAACAAACTCTGCTTGATCGGGGAGATGATTGTTGGCGATGGAATAGACCAATGACCATTCGAATTTTGAATTGGAAGTTAGTCTGTGCGAACCTTGTAAAGTTGTATTATAAATGGATTGATATTGCCAGGTGCTTCTGTACTTTTCATCGATCAAAGAATTGAGTGCAATGGTATCACTGGTATAACGAGTTTGGTAATCATCCAAACGAACGAATGTATTGAACAGAGATATCTTATTGTTCTTATTGATCTGATAATCGAGTTTCGCATTCAATCCCATGCGTTGGCTTTGTGAAGAATAGTTTCTTCCCATTAATTCTACAAACTGCGGAGTATTATTTAAAGCGGGTTGTGCATCAGGCAAGAAGAATGTACTGTTGGTACCGCGGTACATATTTTGATAACTGCCTGAAACGATGAATCCAAATTGTTTGTTATTGCCAAAACGATTTCCAACGGTTAACCCCATTGTTGAATTGAGCGGAGTAGATTTATTAGTATAATTCAGATGTGCAACTGAAAAGTCGGTAGGTATTGCGGTATAAGTTGTACTCCCTTTGATCTCATTCGGGGATGATTTACTGATCGTATTCTTATCGAATTTTTGATAAGTCTGATCAGATAGAATAGAACTGAAACCTGCACCAATATTAGCCTGCAACAGCATTTTATCAGGCGCATCTTTCATCACCAGATTAATGGTACCACCTATCGCATCACCCTCCATAGAAGGTGTTAAGCTTTTGCTTACTTCTAGCCTTTCGAGTAATTCTGAAGGGAAAAGATCTAATGGAATAAAACGGTTTTTATTATCGGGGCTTGGGATCTTGATACCATTCACTAAAGTATTGATATATCTTTTTTCCATTCCGCGAATGATAGGATATCTTCCTTCGCCTGAACTGCTTTTCTCGATCGTAACGCCGCTCACTCTTTGTATAGCGTTGGCTACGGTAATATCAGGCAACAACTGAAGGGTCTTTGAAGAAAGTACATTAAGGATAGGATCGGCAATTTTTTCCAGCCGTCTTGCTCCCTTATCAGATTCTTTATAACTATCGGCGGTTACGGTAACCGAAGACAAGGTATTGGTAGTTGATTCAGCCGTAAAGGATACAGACTTTATATCGTTATCGGATACGATAACTACTGCTTTTGATTTGATGCTATAGCCTATTGAACTTATAATGATCGTATAATTCCCTGCAGGAATATCATTCAATGCAAAACTGCCATCTAATTTTACAAAGGTTGAATATTTTGTATGCTCCAGTTTAACCAGTGCACCTGTCAGCGACTCCCCGGTCACAGCATCTGTTACTTTTCCTTTGATAGTGCCGGCAAAGCTGAAAGTAGAGATGAACAGTAATAATAACAGTACTGATCTTCGATTGTAAATAGACTTCATTTAGTTTTGATTTGTGGCAAAACTATCAGTCAGAACCGTACTTAATGTTACGACACTTTGATTTAATGATCAGCTAACTATTAGATAATGATATGGTAATGATGTGCTAATGATTTGATAACATTCATAGAAAATTTTTTAAATATCGATTTGGATTTACAGCATAACTATTGAGCTGTATAGATTTTCAGAAAACGTTTTACGCATAAAACATTGAGTCTCTTTAAAGCAAGCAAGGCTCGTTTATGAGAAACTATAGAAATCCAAGTCACTAAAGAACACAGGTGTAATCCAATCATTCCTTTATCAATCGTATCGCAGTACCGCCTCCACTTGCTAAAGAAAGAATGATCGTATCGGTTTTTTTAACATTGATACTCTGTTTCAATAAACCATTTGGATGAACATTTGTATCGTCGGCATCAGAATATATTTCGGCCCTATAATTTCCGTTATCGAGGAAGCTTAGGTCAAGATTTATTTTTCGTGCATCATGATTTGTGATCGCACCTACATACCAATCCTCATTATGTTTCCTTGCTATACAAATATATTCGCCCAGTTTTGCATCCAATACTTTTGTAGCATTCCAAACCGTTGGCACTTCTTTAATAAAATCAAATCCTGCTTGTCCTTCATAAGCTTGGGGATAATCGCAAACCATTCCGAGATAATTTTCTAATACAACATACATGGCAAGCATGTGGCATCTTGTTCCCAGCATTAATGGTCGAGTATAATTAACAATAAATAAAGAATCAGGGACTGCCCGAAAACCTCCCAGATGATAATCCGTTGAACCTGCGAGCATTCTTGTAAAAGGAATATTGATATCCTCATCGGGGGTGATCCGTTTATCCCATTTGTTCACTTCATAATTCATGGTACCTTCTCTTGTGAATTCATTGGGATAGGTCCTGTTTAATCCGGTTGGTTTATAAGCACCATGAAACTGAATATGAAGGTGATGTGCTGCAGCTTTTTCCAAGATCTCTGTTTGAATATTCACCATTTCCTGATCATCTCTGTCCAGAAAATCTACCATCATTCCTTTGATCCCCCATTTTTCAAATTGGGTAAATGCAGCATCTAATTTTTTATATAAGGCAGACCAGTATACCCAAACCCTGATACCCACACCCTGTTGTTTTGCATAGTCGCAGATTTGCTGCATATCCAGTCCCGGAACCGGTTTTGTAACATCTGCATTTGGCCCGGGAACAAACCCCGCACCATCATTCGTATACCATTCGTGCAAGCCATATTCAACAACAGAATGATATTCCAGATGATTGCGTGCACAGAAATCGATATAATATTTATTGGTGACAAAATTATTACCCGGTGCATTAATCGTATCCGGTACCACATTACCATTCCACCAGGGGAATGTTGTTTTCCCGGGCTTTAACCAACCGCTGTCTGTCAACTTACAGGGTTCTGCAAGATTGGTGATGATATTGGATTCAATTAAAGCGCCGATCCTGTCACTGATCATCATTACCCTCCAGGGACTATGATGTGGCAAACTAGCTTTTACTTTTATTTTGGTTTGTCCGGGTAAAGGTGAAAGCTTAGATCTCAAAACACCATGCTCTTTGCTCAGATACATTCCTGCGTAATTCAAAAGATTCGCTTCAGTTATGGCAGTAAAAATATGATCAGGCGTTTCAAATAATGCCGGCATATCCATTAATGTATCTTCCGGCACTTTGTCTAAAGGCAAACTATGATAGAGTCCTTCGTGCGAGGATGTGTAATTGGGCAAAAAAAGAGTATGGACATTGGTAGCGGCAGGAAAATTGAATGTTGATATTTCATCCGTCAATATGAATTCATGCTGCTTTTCAGTATCGGGAAATTCATAACGGAATGCCAATCCATCATTAAAAGCCGGACCACAATATTCACTTTCCGGTGTAACGCTCCGGTTTCCTCGATGGGAATCAAGAGTTCTTTAAAATGTTCGTTTACATTTTTTGTTTTGCCAACGATCAGGGAATATTTTTCATCTGCTTCCCGATAAATGGGAGAAAGCAAATGAAGGTTTTCAGAAAACCTCCCCTCTAAAAATTCCAGTGACAACGAACTATTCTCTATAACGGCTTTCCCTTTATATGAAACAGTATAAAATGCCGATCCTTTTATTAAACTAAATGTGAAGTGAATATTATTATCCGGAGAAGAAAGGCCGATCTTTTTTTGAGCAAACAGCAAGTGACAAAAGAAAATACAGCTAATCGATAATGAAATGATTTTACTTTTCATCCGGCATTCAATTTTATATGAAGATATAATCGTTTCTTCCATTGTTGGTGTTTTTCACCAATAACCGGCATCTACAACTTCATAAATGAATGTTCTTCTCGTTAGTAAATCCTGTGATGAAAACACCAACAGGGTAAAGGAAAAATGAAAGGCCCCATCTTTTGACAGGACCTTTCTTCTAGTGGTACTATTTCATTTATGGTATTGCTTACTAATCATTTTCTTCCGATGATTTGATCTTTGCCTGATGCTTTGTATCAAAATTTCTGTATGCCCATGCAAAAATGTGTGGAAATACCAGCAAAGAAAAAACCATGGCGCAAAGAATTCCCCCAATAACCACTCTTGCCAATGGTCTGGAACTTTCCGATCCTATCCCATGTGATATGGCAGCGGGAAGTAATCCAATTGCTGCCATTAATGCGGTCATCATTACAGGCCTTATTCTGGAATTCACACCCAATTTTATGGCGGTATACAATGTATTCGCTTCGCCATGAATACTTTCCAGGTTTTGTTTAAAGACCGTGATCAGTAATACACCATCCTGAATACAAATCCCGAATAAAGCAATGAAGCCTATGCCCGCAGAAATACTAAAATTGGTACCTGTAATATGCAGTGCCGCCAATCCTCCAACTATCGCAAACGGAACATTTAAAAAAACCAATCCTGCATCTTTTAAATTTCCAAACATGATGAACAGTAATAAGAAGATCAATAACAAACTGATCGGCACTACCTGTTCTAAACGTAATGTGGCTCTTTCCTGATTCTCAAAATCGCCCTGCCAGAGCATTGAATAACCTCTTTGTAATTTTATGGCAGCATTTACTTTTTCCTGCGCTTCTTTGATGGTACTGCCCATATCCCTTCCCCTCACCGAGAATTTAACCGCGGCATATCTTTGATTGGCATCATGGAAAATTAGACAGGGACCCGTTTTCATAGTAATATCTGCAATTTCCTTGATAGGAACTTTTGATCCGCTTTGCGTAGGGACCATGATATTCCCAATATCTATATCAGTTTGCCGGTATTGTTCAGGGAAACGGATCCTGATATCAAATTTTTGAATGCCTTCATACAAAGTGGTAGCTGCTTTACCTCCGATCGCCATTTCTATCACAGCATTGGCATCAGCAGTAGCTACACCATATAAAGCCATTTTTTGCTGATTGAGATCAATGTCCAATTCCGGTTGACCTATATTTTTGATCGTTCCAAGATCTTCGATCCCTTTCACTGTTTTCAAGATATCATATATCTCATTCATTCTTGGTTCCATATAATTCAGACTGTCTCCAAAGATCTTTACGCAAATGGAACCCTTAACGCCTGATACTGCTTCTTCCACATTATCCATGATTGGTTGGGAGAAATTAAAATTTGCACCCGGTATAGGTTGCAGTTTCTCATTCATTTTATCGATCAACTCTTCTTTGGTTAGTTTGGATTTCCATTCATCCTGCGGATACAAAATGATATCAAACTCATTATTATAAAACCCTGCAACATCTGTTCCATCATCGGGCCTTCCTGTTTGTGCAGCGATCGTTTTAACTTCAGGGAACTGAATTAAGATTTGTCTGATCTGTGTGGATATCTCGATCGACTTTTCCAAAGAAATGGAATAAGGAAGTTGCGCCCTCATCCAGATCGACCCTTCGTCCAATTCCGGTAAAAATTCTGAACCCAGATATTTAAATGAAAAGATCCCGATACCGATAATTAAAAATGAAAAAGCAATGGTCAATTTCTTATACCGATATGTAAACCCAAATGCTTTGATCATTACTCCCGTTAAATGATGCAGGAACGGGTTGTGCTTTTCATGAACATTTTTTCTAAGTAAGAGATTTATTAAAACCGGTACTAATGTAAGGGTGGTGATCAATGCGCCCAATAAAGCAAAACCTAAAGTATATGCTAAGGGTGAGAACATTTTTCCTTCCACTTTCTGAAAAGCGAAAATGGGCAATAGGCCTGTTATGATGATGATCTTTGCAAAAAATATGGCCTTGCCTAATTGTGCACCATGTTTTTTGATCAAACCCATTTTAGCAACTTTATTAAATCGCAGCATTCCCATATCTCTTGCCTGATGATCTAACACAACGAATAATCCTTCTACCATTACAACTGCGCCATCAATGATGATACCAAAATCTACAGCGCCTAAGGAAAGCAAATTCGCACTCATGCCCATTAGATGCAAGCAGATAAAAGCAAATAAAAGAGAAAGCGGGATGATAATAGAAACGATCAATGTTGTTCTCCAGTTAAACATGAACAAGGACACAAGAAGTGTTACCAATAAAATACCCTCTATCAAATTGTGTAATACCGTATGCGTTGCAAAATGAATCAGATCTTCTCTGTCGTAGTAAGGAACGATCTTGGTGTCCAGGGGCAACATGTCTGAATTGATCTTATCGATCTTTTCTTTTACTGCCTTCACTACTTCTGTCGGGTTTTCGCCTTTACGCATGATCACGATCGCTTCCACAACATCCGGCTCATCTGTCGTTATTGTCTTACCCGAAGAATCTGTCTTTGAATCAGTTCTTGCTACCAAACCCAGCCTGGGGAGATTGGACACTTCTACATCTGCAACATCTTTCACTAAAACAGGAATACCATTGATATTCTGGACGATCACATTTTTTATTTCATTGATGTCATTGAGTAAACCAATTCCTCTTACAACATAGGCTTGGTTATTTTTTTTAATCACATCACCACCGATATTGATATTACTTTTATTGACTGCAGAATAAACATCCAAAGGTGAAATACCCAGTGTAGTGATCTTTCCGGGATCTACTCTGATCTCATAAGTTTTGACCATGCCTCCAAAACTTACCACATCTGCCACGCCTGGTACTGAACGCAACTGACGATCGATCACCCAATCCTGCAGGGTCTTTAATTCGCGGGGATCACGAAAGCTGCTTCTTAAAGTATATCTGAATATTTCGCCTGTGGGTCCGGTTGGTGGCTGAACAGAAGGCTGTACATTATCCGGCAAATTTGCATTGCCTAATAAATTCATGACCTGTTGTCTGGCTTCAGGGTCTTTGACATCATCATCGAAAATGATCTTTACATAAGACAAACCAAAGATGCTTGTTGACCGCAGACTGACTTTTTTTTGTACAGGATTCATTGCAATCTCCAGCGGCGTGGTTACAAATTTTTCAACCTCTTCGGCACTCCTGCCGGGCCATTGTGTAATGATGCTTATTTCGGTATTGGTAACATCCGGAAATGCTTCAATAGGCATATTCTTAAATGTGATGACCCCTGCAATCAATAACAGCAATGTTGACAGCAGTATAAAATATTTGTTCTTTAAAGAAAATGCGATAATGCTTTGTAAAATCTTATTCATAACAGAAAGTTTAGTACTTGTATAAATGCTCGGTGCAGCATGGCTCAATAAACCTCATGCAGTGCTGTTTAGATCAAATGGAAGGAATTAGATAAAAGGGTAGTCTGCTTGTATGTTTGTTTCCGGTACAATTTATCAGCTCGAGTCATTTATAAACAATTGCAATTGTTCATAACGCTTTACAAGCTGCATGTATCCAATGCATTGTATGATCCGGTGCAGGATGATGCCTTTCCAATAATCTAAAGGATATGTTTACCGGTGAGAACTTAATGCAAGTTCAAACCCTTACGGGTTATGCTTTGGGAGGAGGAGGATTGATCTCTTTAAAAAAGAGATATTTATTTTTTTCATTCAGAAGCACACTATAGACGTTGCATTCTTTAAACTCTTTAAGGAATGAGGTATTGATATTAAGGTGACAGAATTTAAAGGAAAAATGTTTCAGCATTTGTGATTTTGAGGAAGAGGATTCTTTTTGATATTCAGGAAATGCATCCTTTTTCCCCATTAAGATCTCCGACACATATTCAGTCATCGAATTGATATAATTAAAATCCTCAATGCTGTCTGCTTTTTGCAATGGCTGAAATTCAATAGCGTCAATTCCCAGATTCAGTATCTGTATTGCCATTAAAAAAAGAAAACTTTTTAGAATAATATTTTTAAAGGTTGATCCCATCTTGCTATGCGAACAAAATAAATGATTATACATTATAGTTGTTTGTTAAAATTTAGCAAAACTGATCTGTTCACAACAGCGACTTTGAAGACAGGAAAGAAGGGCCCTAATTCAAAGTAGTAAAATAGAATCATCGATTCATCTAGTGTGCAGCTTTTTATATTGAAAGAATATTAAGTGCCATTTGACAAATAAAAAAAGCGAAGCTTTTGGCTTCGCTCCCCCTTATGTGACCCTCTGTGATTCGAAAATTTTACATTAGCTCTATTCTTTATTCGGGGTGTCTCTGAAAATATCTACGATCCGTTGTAGGACAACTATTTTTTCTGAAAGCATTGCATGCTGACAGTAATGTCAACGATAATGCGATACCTATGATCATTAAAATGGTTTTTTTCATTGGATTCTTTTTTGAGACTTTTGCAGGATACAATAGTTTAAATCAAAATCTAAATTGTTTGCCCTTGTTTACTCATAGATAGATACTGTGAATTCTTTTTTTGTTGCCCCATGCATAAAATCATAAAAAGAGAATATGGAAATAAGCTTTATTTTTCTTTCAATATCAAAATGATAGAGTAAGCATCCTATTTGCTTCTGATGCTTACTCTCTTTCTGAAGCGTAATTCAGAAAGAAGCGCTTATTTAAGTAAAATAATTATTTCGGGATCTTTTTACTATTCTGATCCAGTTGTTGATTCAATGCCTTTTGATCCTGATTGGTTAGATGACCATTATCCATCTTACGCATGTCTTTCTTTTCATTATTAATGGTGGAAAGATTTTTACGATCTTGTTGCGCCTGAGCTTTGGTCAAATCTCCTTCTTTTCGTTCGGTTGTAATTCTCTTTTCCTGATTGTCGATCCTTTTGTCAACCTGATTTACTTTTGGATGATTTTTAATATTCGTTGGTTGATGACCCGGTCCCTGTGCAAAAGTAAGTGCACAAGTAAAGCTTGTTATTAATGTTACAAATAGTGTTTTCATTTTTTAGGTTTTAGGTTTTAGGTTTTAGGTTTTAGGTTTTAGGTTTTATTCCAATACAGAATATTTTTTGAAAGAAAGGTTTAATGAACAAATAAAATATTGCCGTTTTTAACAGATCTCTTTATGGTCTTCCTGGCTTTTAATATTGAATATTCTTCAACCATTGTTGCTGTTTTCCATCAACAATCAGTATGTATAATTTCATAAATAAATGTAATTCCTCGTTCAGCAATTCCCGTTAGTGTAAAACAGCAATGGGGCACTATTATAGATGGAAACAATAAAATAACATCCCCTGCTTTGGCTAGCAACTAAATTTTAAGGATATTGACGCGGTTTTATTAAAGTCCGGATATGATCGTTAAAAAAAATAATGCAATAAAATGAGCAAGAGCAACATGCAAAATAATATGAGAGTGTATCACAGATACTTAGGTTATTTTTTAGCAGGTATCATGGCTGTATACTCTTTAAGCGGAATAGTTCTGATCTTCAGAGATACTGATTTTCTGAAAAAAGAAAAACAGAATGAAAGACAGTTAAAGCCTAATCTTACTAAAGAAGAATTGGGTAAGGAACTGAAAATGAAGGACCTGAAAATTGACAAAGAAGATGCCGGTATCATTAGTTTTAAACAAGGTACATATGATAAAGCAAGTGGTACGGCAAAATATACTACTAAAGAACTGCCCGCATTTATAGCAAAGCTTACCAAACTGCATAAAGCATCCACGAAAGAACCGCTGTTCTTTCTGAATGTATTTTTTGCGATCAGTTTATTCTTTTTTGTGCTGTCATCTTTCTGGATGTTCCTGCCTAAAACAACAATCTTTAAAAAGGGGCTTTATTTTACACTGGGGGGAATTGTTTTAACGATCATTTTACTCGTGATATAAAAAAATTCGAAAATCATCCGTAAACCGTGAATCGTTCCTCCTTCGCCTTGGCTACTGAGGATAAATAGTCGTAAATCGCGAGTTAGGAAGAAACGTTGCGCTCTTTGCATTCTTTGCATTCTTTGCGTCCTTTGCGTGAAATAAAAAGCCTTGTTGCAGAGGCATTTACAACTTGTCCAATTTATTTAGCTAAAAAATACTAAAATTATTAGTGTGTATAATAAAAATGTATTAGTTTTATACCCTAATTAATTTTGAAAGTAAAATCACAGTATATGAGTAACGCAGAAAAAATGAAGGCGCTTAAGCTGACAATGGACAAGATAGACAAGGATTATGGCAAAGGGAGTGTGATGCTGATGAATGAAAAAAGTACCGAACCCATGGAAGTGATCAGTACCGGTTCTATCGGTCTGGATATTGCGCTGGGTGTTGGCGGTATACCGAGAGGAAGAGTGATCGAAATATATGGTCCTGAATCTTCGGGTAAAACAACCATCGCTACGCATATCATTGCCGAAGCGCAGAAAAAAGGTGGCATGTGCGCCATCATTGATGCTGAACATGCATTCGACAGTAACTATGCGCAGAAATTAGGCGTGGATGTAGATAATCTTCTGATCTCACAACCCGATTATGGTGAACAGGCTTTGGAGATCGCCGATCGTTTAATATTATCAGGTGCACTGGATGTGGTGGTGATCGACTCTGTGGCTGCATTGGTTCCTAAAAGTGAACTGGAAGGCGAGATGGGCGACAGCAAAATGGGATTACACGCAAGGTTGATGAGTCAGGCTTTGCGAAAATTAACCGCAACGATCAGTAAGACCAATACCATTTGCATCTTCATCAATCAGTTGCGTGAAAAGATCGGCGTGATGTTCGGTAACCCCGAAACAACCACCGGTGGTAATGCATTGAAATTCTATGCATCCGTTCGTTTGGATATTCGCCGTCAGGCACAGATCAAAGATGGCGACGAAGCGATCGGTAACCGCGTAAAAGTAAAAGTGGTGAAGAATAAAGTAGCACCTCCTTTCCGCGCGGCTGAATTTGATATTATATTTGGGGAAGGGATCAGTAAACTGGGCGAGATCATCGATATGGGCGTTGAATTGAATGTAGTGAACAAAAGCGGATCTTGGTACAGTTACGATACAAATAAATTAGGACAGGGCCGTGATGCAGTGAAACAATTATTGCGCGACAACCCCGAACTGGCCAATGAAATTGAAGCGAAAATAAGGGCAAAAGTTGCAGAAGCACATGCGCCTGCAGCAGCTAAAGAAGCATAAAGGACTTTTATAGGTACACGGATTAGTAAGTGAAAAAGCCATTCCCGATCGGGAATGGCTTTTTTGTGCTAGTTATTCACATACAAGCGAGGCCATTATCATTTGGTTATTAGTTATCTACATCATCCTTCATTTACAGCGTTATTGCCTAAACTTGTTTTTAATCCGATCCCATTTACAAAACCCTCCAACTAATTGAATGAAAGCTGATAATTATATTCCACCACTTACAGGCATCAGAGCGATAGCTGCATTTATGGTATTCTTTCACCATGCAAATCAACCCGATTTTGCATATCCCTTATTCAGAACATTGAATGAATTTCATACAGGTGTAACTGTTTTCTTTGTATTGAGTGGCTTCCTGATCGGTTTGCGCTATTATGATACCTGTGAAATATCGGGCAACTGGTTCAGAAAATATCTGAAGAACAGAATAGCACGTATCTATCCGATGTATCTGATCATCACCTTATCAACGTTTGCATTTGCCTATTATATCAACGACAATTCAGTATACAATGGCTTTCCATATTCGACCGTACTGATCTTACTGAATGTATTTTTCCTGCGTGGATTTTTTGATGACCTTAAATTCACAGGACTGGCACAGGGATGGACATTGACCGTTGAAGAATGTTTTTATTTTTTAGCTCCCCTGTTCTTTGTTCGTATCAAAAAGAACAAGAATGCAGTTTGGCAATTACCGATCCTGATCCTTTCCATCGGTTCTATATTGGTACTCATTTTTAGTCATGTGAATTTTTATGGTCTATACGGAAACTTTACATTTATGTTCCTCTACACTTTCACGGGAAGATGTATCGAATTCTTTATCGGAATTGCATTGGCGCTTCGTGTATTAAAACAAAATGGAGAAGCCACTAAAATAAAATGGCCCTTCTTCACCATTCTCGGTATCATCGGAATGTGTATCGGCATCGGCATCATGGCCATTCAGCCATTGACAGATAAGATCCATTACGGACTCTATCAGCCATGGGGAATATTCAGCAATAATCTCGTGATGCCCTGCGGTATCGCTTCTTTATTTTACGGCCTCATCAAAGAACCTTCTGCATTAAGAAAATTTTTAGGAAGCAAGACCATGGTATTACTTGGAAAAAGTTCTTATATCTTTTATCTGATACATATTGGATTTATTGCAACACTGGTAAAGACATGGGTAGGAAACAGCACCGAAAAACTGGCGACTTTCTTTGACGATAAACAATACAACTGGCTGGCAGAAAATATAGATTCCAGTGCCATCAAAATAGCAGCCGCTTTCATCATGCTGAATCTGATCTCCATCGCCTTATTCAAATTCATTGAAGAGCCTGTTAATCATTTTATCAGAAAGTCTTCTTTTTTAGAAAAAAAAGTAAAGGTTCAAAATGCTTAACCGGTCGATGCATCATATGATGGTTTTACGCTTTGCTGTCTGCATACTTTTATGTTCAGCTCTTTCCATCCAAGCGAAGGGTCAGGATGAAGATCTCACCATAAAAATCAAGCCCTTTAAAAAAGATGGGCTGTATTCCCAAAAAGAAGAAGCCGGTTACCAGGTGTATATTAGAAACGTTCACAAAGTGCCGCAGCGGGGAACGCTTACGATCACTGTTGATGAAAAAAGCGGTAATACAGAATATGTATCCCAAAAGATGGATCTTAGTTTACCAAAGAATGGTAGCTTCTCAAAGCACTTCAGCCTTGGCACTAATAGATTCCCTCCGGGATTTTATAAAGCAAACTTCATCATCAATACAGACTCTTATGAGGATACCGCTACTTATATTTTTGGTATTGCTCCCGATAAGATGGTCTATGAATTACATAAGCCCGCCGATTTTGATGAGTTTTGGGATAATACTTTAGCGAAACTCGCAAGTATTGATCCGAAATATGAGGTGAGGATCGATGAAGGTTTGACCGACAGATTTCATAAAGTGTACAGAGTTCAGATGAATTCATGGGATAATGTCCGAATCGAAGGGTATTTAACCATCCCCAATCTGAAAGGAAAATTTCCTGTCACTGTAAATTTTGCAGGATATCTGGGTTATGTTTCTCCTGTATTCTATAAAGACTTCGCGGCCTTGAGTATGAATGTGAGAGGTATCGGACCGCTGGCCAGGCAAGCATTACCGCTGAATACAGAATACAATACCTACAACATGCAGGATAAGAACAAATACATTTATCGCGGTGTGTATATGGATTGTGTTCGTTCGATTGATTTTGTGGTAAGTCATGGCAGCCTTGGCCTGGATACAAAAAGAATTGTTGTATATGGTGGTAGTCAGGGTGGTACCGAAGCCTTCATAGCAGCTGCTTTATCAAAAAAAGTAAATGCAGCGGCCGCCAATAATCCTGTGTTTGCAGATTACAGGACCATTTTTGCAACCGGCAGAAAAGAAAAAGAGCTGGTATTCCCGATGGTGCAGTTTGAAAAATATTTCAAACAGACCAGAATGACCGATGCACAGGCTTTTAAAACACTGGATTATTTTGATCTGGGGAATTTTATAGACAGACTTGAATGTCCCATCCTGATCGGTATCGGTTTAAAGGATCCCATTTCACCTCCCTCAACTGTAGTGAATGCATTCAACCATTTAAAGCCATCGCTTAAAGCTGAAAGCAGGATCTATTACTATCCCAATTTAACACATGAAGTAACAAGTTTGCACTGGCAAAGAAATTATAACTGGATAGAAGATAAATTAAGAGAACCTCATCATTAATTTTCGAAATAGAAATGAAACTGTTCATATCCATATTATTCACTTTGTTTATTGTACATACCTGCTATGCGGATTGGCCGGTAAAAAAGAAACGACTGCAATTCGTTCCCGGGTACAGTTATTATCATTCCAAAACTTATTTTGATAAAGTAGGGCAGCCTACGCCGCTCGGTGACGGCAATTCATATACATCCCATTATTTTAGTCTATACGGCATGTATGGCATCAGTGATCGATTTGATCTTTTAGTGAATCTTCCTTTTGCCAATCAAAGAATGAAGGAGAATGGGGTATTGCTGACAAAATCAGGGATCGCGGATATGTCAATTGGATTCGCTTATCATTTTCCTTCCGAAGACCTGAAAAAATACTTTTCACTAAAAGCTTCCTTTATTCTGCCCGGCTATCAGAATACAACATCTCCTTATTTGGGTTATGGTTCGAAGGGCTACCAATTGGGCATGTCCTATTCACTCAACCTGTCGGATAAATTTTATTTTGATGGCGAAGGTGATTATACCAGATATTTTGATCAGGCAACCGGTCCCAATCAATATTTTATCTTCGGCACATTCGGATACGCTTTAAATGATTTTGAAAAACTAACTTTTAGTTTTTCTCATCTGCTGTCTGTGAGTTCTGATAAAAGTTTCAGCAATAATCTGGCAGCCAATAAAGATTTTGTTAGCGGAAGAATGACATTTGGTTATGGTAGAAGAATATCCAGATCAGTTACACCGCATATCGAATTTTATTTTACGCCTTACGGATATAATACGGGCTCGGCATCGGGTATCAGTCTTTATGCCATTATTAAAGTGCCATAGCAAAATAAGTTAACCTGAGGAGGGGATTAATTATTTTAGCGGAGAATAGCACACGGATAACACAGATTAAAGAGATTTACACAAAAACTTGTCTATGCATTATTGGCAATCAGATTTGCACGGTAATGCCGCTATGCGGCATCAAATCAGTTGTCATCAGTTATTTCTGTGTCATCAGTGTTCAATTTCTCAATTTAAATATTGATCTAATCATTCCTTCTCTATTCGTAAATTGTTCACATCGTTATTGCATGCCGATAGGTTATGCTAACTTCATTGCAGTTAATCAACAATTTTTGTACATAATGACTACCACAAAGATCCTCGGAAAAAGAAAACGCATTGCACTGGTTGCACACGATCATAAAAAACCTGATCTGATGGATTGGGCCATGTATAATAAAGAGGTTTTGGCCAGGCATGAATTGTTTGCAACCGGAACCACGGGTAAATTAATGGAAGAAGCATTGGATCGTCCGGTAAAAAAATTATTAAGCGGACCATTGGGCGGTGATCAGCAAATAGGAAGTATGATCGCACAGGGTGAAATAGATGTGATGATATTTTTCTGGGATCCAATGGAAGCACAACCTCACGACAGCGATGTAAAAGCTCTCCTGCGCTTATGTGTTGCCTGGAATATTCCCATGGCATGCGACAGAGCAACGGCAGATTTTTTAATGACTTCTCCATTTATGCATGAAGAATATGAATCCACTATTCCTGATTACACGAAATATCTGACACGAAATGTAAAAGAGAATGACTGATGTTATTTTACGTTCATGGCAAACAGCCGATGCGCAGGCATTGGCCGCTATTGCCAATAACAGAAATATCTGGAATAATGTAAGAGACAGATTACCCAATCCATACACCGTTAGAGATGCACTGGACTGGATCGATCATACACAAAAAGAAAACCCCAAGACAAATTTCGCAGTTGAATACAAAGGCCTGATCGCAGGTAGTGCCGGCTGTTTACTGAAAGATGATATCAACCGCAAAAGCATTGAGATCGGTTATTTCATAGGCGAACCATTTTGGAGCAAAGGCATTGCTACAGAAGCGGTAAGACTCATCACAGCATATGTATACAAAGAATTTAATCCTGTAAGGATCTATGCAGAAGTATTTGAACACAATAAAGCAAGCATGCGGGTATTACAGAAGAATGGTTTTTACCTGGAAAACATCAGTAGAAAAGCGGTGATCAAAAACAATATCGTTCTCGATAATTATATCTGGGTAAAACTATTGTAACAAATGATAGCTAACCCGTTTCAGATTAAGAAATAGAACACGGATGACACGGATGTTACAGATTCAAACGGATTTGATGCTGCTTTGCGGTATGGTAATGCAAATCTTTTTATTCGAACTGTGTTTCAAAAAGTCCCTGTGAAGATCTGTTTGATCAGTGTTATCCGTGTTCCATTCTTCGCTAAAATAATTAATTCTTATCCTGAGTTCAGGTAATTTAATTCCAACTAAGTTTCTCTTTTTCTTTCTCATGCCGTAACTTTCACTTCATGAGAAAAGCTATATTATCACTGGTCGTATTCATTACCCTTACATCATTTGCGCAGGACAGCATCACGAAAAGCGATCTGATCTCTGCAGCGAAACTCTTTGATCTTTCTTTTACTCAGAAGGAGATAGACACCATGTATGATGGTGTGAAAGAGAATCTGGGAAATTATCAGCTCATGCATAAACTGACGCTTAATAATAATGTGCCCCTAAGTTTATGGCAGAATCCTGTATTGCCTGGAATGAAGTTTGCAGAAAAACAAGAACCCATCAACTGGAATATTCCTAACAATGTTTCTGTACCAAAAGATAAAAATGAACTGGCTTATTATTCTGTGCTGCAATTGGCGGCATTGATCAAAAACAAAAAAATAAGTTCTGTTGAGCTGACAGCATTTTTTATTGAACGATTAAAAAAATGGAGCGACACATTAAAATGTGTTATTTCCCTCACGGAAGATATTGCCATGCAACAGGCCAAACAGGCAGATGCTGAAATTGCCAAAGGAAAATACAGAGGATTACTGCATGGCATCCCTTACGGATTAAAAGACCTCTTCGCAATAAAAGGAACAAAAACAACATGGGGCGCAGCACCCTATAAAGATCAGGTAATCGACGAAGATGCTTTTGTATACACTAAATTAAAAGAGGCGGGGGCAGTATTGATCGCAAAATTTTCGATGGGTGCATTGGCCATGGGTGATTACTGGTATGGGGGGAGAACAAAAAATCCTTGGAATTTAAAAACAGGTTCTTCCGGTTCTTCAGCAGGATCGGCTGCGGCAACATCAGCCGGATTGGTGCCATTTGCTATCGGCACTGAAACATGGGGCAGTATTGTTTCGCCATCCACCACATGCGGTGTAACCGGCCTCAGGCCTACTTTTGGCAGCATCAGCAGAACGGGAGCCATGGCATTGAGTTATAGTCTGGATAAAGTAGGGCCTATCTGCAGAAGTGCAGAAGATGCAGCCATTGTATTCAATTCAATTCATGGAACAGATGGCAATGACCAGAGTGCCGTTAATCGACCATTCAATTATAAAACATCGGTTGATATCAGGAAACTGAAGATCGGTTATGCAAAGAATTATTTTGCCGAAATAAAAGATACGGCAAGGAACGAATGGAAAGTATTGCAAACATTCAAACAGCTGGGTGCAGAATTGATACCCGTGGAGTTTCCGGATAGTGCTGTCTATAATTTTAATATCATGCGTGCGGTATTGAGTTCCGAAAGCGCTGCACAGTTTGATGATTTTACCAGAAATAATGTGGATGATGAAATGACCAGGCAAACAAAAAATGACTGGCCGAATGAATTTCGTACCAGAAGATTAACAACCGCAGTAGAATACATCAATGCGCAGCGACATCGCTATCTTCTAATGCAGAAAGTGAATGCTGTGGTCGATCAATTTGATGTGATCATTTCTCCCAACTGGACGGGTAATCAGTCTGCCATCACAAATTTAACGGGGCATCCTGTGATCTGTTTTCCTACAGGGTTTTCAAAAAATAATCAGCCTACCGGCATCAGCCTGATCGGTAAATTGTATGATGAAGCAACGATCATTGCAGTTGCAAAGATCTATCAGGATGCAACAGAATGGAATAAAATGCATCCGGAGATGTTTAAAAAATAGGATCGCAGATGCCACAGATTTGAACTGATTTTTAACTCTGCATGCTGTGGACAAAATGTTGTTGTACTTAAATTATAGTGCCTACTATAAAGTCTTATCCATATTCCTTACATTGCAAGAACACCATAAATATTTAAACCCATTCACCAACATGAGAAAAATCTTAACCGCAGGGATCATTGTATTGTTGTCACATGCAACAGCAAATGCACAAACAAAAACAATTACAGGATTCACAGAAAAGTCATCCGCAGTTGAAACGGGGATCGAACAGAAATTTGATGCACAATTAAGTGCGCAAAAAGTTGGAGCGAATATTAAAGAATTATCGGCCAGGCCTCACCATATCGGCTCTGTTGGAGGGAAAGCCGTGGCAGATGCTATTTACAATAAATACAAATCATATGGCTGGGATGTGAAAATAGAAACCTATAAAGTTCTATTTCCTACACCCAAAACAAGGTTACTGGAATTAACTTCCCCAACAGTTTATAAGGCATTATTAAAAGAGCCTGCATTGAAAGAAGATGCAACATCGGGTCAGGAAGATCAATTACCCACTTACAATGCCTGGAGTGCAGATGGTGATGTTGAAGCAGAACTGGTCTTTGTAAATTATGGTATGCCGGCAGATTATGATGAATTGGAAAAGTTAGGTATTGACGTGAAAGGAAAGATCGTGATCGCAAAATATGGCAGAAGCTGGAGAGGCATCAAACCAAAAGTTGCGTATGAACACGGAGCCATTGGATGTATCATTTATTCTGATCCGAAAGACGATGGTTATTATCAGGGTGAAGTCTATCCTAAGGGAGCATTTAAAAATGAATATGGTGTTCAACGCGGCAGTGTGATGGATATGGTGATCTATCCGGGTGACCCATTGACACCGGGTATTGGTGCCACTGAAAATGCAAAACGACTCGACAGAAAAGACGCAGTAACTATATTAAAGATCCCCGTATTACCCATCAGTTATCATGATGCAAAACCTTTACTGGAAGCATTGGACGGACCTGTTGCTCCTGATGATTGGAGAGGGGCATTGCCTATCACCTATCATGTAGGTCCGGGTAAAGCGAAAGTGCATTTGAAAGTGGAATTCAGTTGGGATCTGAAACCTGCTTATGATGTTATTGCAATGATTAAAGGTTCTGAATATCCTGATGAATGGGTGATTCGGGGTAATCACCATGATGCCTGGGTGAATGGTGCAGGCGATCCCATCAGCGGACAATCAGCATTACTGGAAGAAGCAAGATCGATTGGTGAATTAGTGAAAACAGGTTGGAAACCAAAAAGAACTTTGGTGTATTGTGCCTGGGATGGCGAAGAACCCGGTTTATTGGGTTCAACAGAATGGGCCGAAGACCACGGAATAGAATTACAACAAAAAGCAGTTGCCTATATAAACTCTGATGGAAATGCAAGAGGATTCTTAAGTGCCGAAGGCTCACATGCATTCGAAACTTTGGTTACAGAGATCAGTAAAGATGTGATCGATCCGCAAACGAACGTGAGTGTCTTTGAAAGAAAGAAAGCAGCAGAAGTGGTAAGAGCATCTTCAGCAAAAGCAAAGAAAGATGCAATGGGCAAGAAATCGTTTTCTTTAGCTGCAATGGGATCGGGGTCTGACTATTCCACTTTCATTCAACATCTTGGTGTTCCTTCTTTGGATTTCGGTTATGGCGGTGAAAGTTCGGGTGGAGAATACCATTCGATCTATGACAGTTATGATGATTACAGAAGATTCAAAGATTCAACATTTGATTATGGTGTGGCATTGGCCAAAACAGCAGGCCGTGCAGCTTTGAGATTAGCAGATGCCGATGTATTGCCATTCGATTTTCGCAGTCTGCAAAAGACCATCAACGGTTATATGAATGAACTGATCGAATTGACCAATCAAGCAAGAGAAAATACTGCTGTTGAAAATGAGTTGATCAAAACAAAACAATATGCACTCGCAGCCGATCCGCTTAAAAAACAAAAACTGCCTGTTGCAAAAGCAGAAGTTCCCTTTTTGGATTTCTCTCCTTTGCAAAATGCATTGAGTGCTTTGGAAAAAAGCAGCAATCAGTTAGCAGATGCTTGGAGTAAAGCAGTTGCTTCATCCAACGATCATGATGCATTGAACAAAGCATTGTATCAAGCAGAACAGCAATTGCTTTCTGTAAACGGTTTACCGCGCAGACCCTGGTTCAAACACACTATTTATGCACCGGGCTTTTATACCGGATATGGCGTAAAAACAATGCCCGGTATCCGTGAAGCCATTGAACAGCGCGATTGGAAAGAAGCACAGGAACAAATAAATATTGATGCAGCTGCCATTAATAAATTCGCTGCTTATCTGGAAGAAACAGCAAAGAAGTAACCATCTTTTAGATAAAGAAAGGCTGCGGAGATTTTCCGCAGCTTTTTTTATAGCATTAGTGTAATAAACTTGTGTCTTTAAATACCGATAAAGGCTTTCCTTTTTCGCCCATGTAAAATGCTATCAACACAAGATCTTCTTTTTCATGATTGCTGCCATTATGATAAGTATTGAACACTTCGGCAAAAGAAGAACCTTCTGATATTTTCAGGGTTTTATTGTTTTCAATGGCTACGGTCAATGTTCCTTTCAGCACATAAGCAAATACCGGAAACAAATGTTTATGCCAGCCCGTTGATTTACCGGGCGGAATAGTGACTTTTAAAATTGTTACTTCATCATTTAAGAAGTTGGGGTACTTTATTTTTTGCCCGATGGAAGTTGTATCGGTTTTGATCACGGGTTCAATGATAACATCTTTGCTGTATTGTGCATGCAGTTCAAAACTTACAGATAAGAATAAGATAATGAGGAATGTATTTTTCATAAGCAGCTATTATAAAATATCTAATGTACGTGAAAACGGTTTATAGGGCCTCTTAAATTAGGACTGCACAAGAAAGTTTTCCTTGAATAGTTTTATTATTTTGTGGCAAACAAAGGCTTATGAAACAAATATTAGAAGAGTATACACAATATAATGTTTGGGCGAATGAAATAATTATTTCTTTCCTTATTAAACTTTCTTCCGAACAAATAAACAAAGAACAGCTCAGCAGTTTTACCAGCATCAGAAAGACGGTGGAACATACAGCCGGTGCGGAACATATCTGGCTCAAAAGAATAAAGGGGATTTCTGATCAGGAAAATAAAGCAGCCTCATTAGAAAATATATCCTCCCTTTCTGAATTCTGGATCGATCAATCCAACCAATTTGCTGAAATAATAAAACAAGCAGATGGAAACAGGTTGATGGAGATCATTGTCTATAAAAATTTGAAAGGAATTCCCTTCGAAACGGCTTTGTACAAAATTGTGATGCATGTAATGAATCACAACACATATCACAGGGGACAGTTGGTGACCATGTTGCGTGCTGTGGGTTTTACAGACCTTAGCTCAACAGACCTTATCAGTTTTTACAGGTTATAAATACAGTTTATTGTTGCTTATATTTATTCTTCTAAATCATCATTATGAAATATCGTTTCGCTAAAAGAATATGGACAGGATCTTTTGCTTTCATTCTTTGTTTGAATATTGTTGCTGCACAAAATATTTCAATCAGTCAGCTGAAATTCATCAGTGAATATGAGATCACACATAACCTTTCATTTAAAGGAACGACTGTTGGAGGCTTATCGGGCATTGATTATGATAAAACAAAACAACAGTACTATATGATCAGTGATGATCGTTCTGCTGTGAATCCTGCGAGATACTATACCGCTAAAATATTCTTTACTGCAAAGAAGATCGATAGTGTTGTCTTTGTTGCTGTTACCAGTTTTTTAAATGCTGAGCATAACCCTTATCCCAATTCAAAACAAGATCCCGCACATACGCCAGACCCGGAAGCACTAAGATATAATCCACATACAAATCAAATGTTTTGGACAAGTGAAGGCGAAAGAATTGTGAACGGAAAAGACACGGTGTTGGAAAATCCATCCATCACGATCATTCAGCCCGATGGAAAATATATTGATACGTTTCCTTTGCCTGATCATTTAAAAATGAAAGCGATCGAAAAAGGGCCGCGGCAGAACGGCACACTGGAAGGTTTAACATTTGCCGACGATTATAAGACCCTGTTTGTTAATCTGGAAGAGCCTTTGTATGAAGATGGCCCCAGGGCAGACATACAAAAGAACAGTGCATGGATCCGTATTTTCAAATATGATATAGCCACTAAAAAAAATACAGCACAATATGCGTATGAATTGGATCCTGTTGCTTATCCTGCTGTTCCGGAAAATGCATTTAAGATCAATGGCATTCCGGATATACTTTCTATCGGCAATAGTAAAATGCTGGTGATCGAGCGTTCTTTTTCAACAGGTCGTTTGGCTTGCACGATCAAGGTTTTTTTAGTTGATCTGAATGATGCCGGCAATATCATGAATACAGCATCATTGAAAGAGAATCCGCCCGCCCGCCCGCTGGTAAAAAAACTATTGCTGAACATGGATGATCTCAAGATCTACACGGATAATATTGAGGGCATGACTTTTGGGCCCGACCTGCCCAACGGACATAAGAGCTTATTATTTATTGCAGACAACAATTTTAATCCCTTGGAAAAATCACAGTTGATGCTGTTTGAAGTGATACCGGAGTAGTTTAAAAGTTGATTATTTTGATTTGTTGAAATGCACAATAGAAATAACTAATTAACTATACAACTCAATCAACTTCTCAGCTAACTTTATAAAATGTCTTTTAATCTGCAATCAACATATCAACCCAGCGGAGACCAACCTTCTGCCATTCATGAACTCATCAAAGGGATCGAGGAAGGTGAAAAATTCCAAACACTATTGGGTGTAACAGGGAGTGGTAAAACTTTTACCATAGCCAATGTGATCCAGCAAGTGCAGAAACCAACATTGGTGCTCACGCATAACAAAACACTGGTAGCCCAATTGTATGGTGAGTTCAAACAATTCTTTCCTGATAATGCGGTAGGCTATTTTGTTAGTTATTACGATTATTATCAGCCCGAAGCTTATATGCCGGTGAGTGATGTATACATCGAAAAAGACCTGAGCATCAATGAAGAGTTGGATAAACTTCGCTTGCAGGCCACATCACAATTATTAAGCGGAAGAAGGGATATCATCGTTGTGGCGAGTGTAAGCTGTATTTATGGTATGGGTAACCCGACAGAATTTGAAAATGGGATCATCAGAATAGAAAAAGGTCAGGCCATTTCACGTCAGGGATTTTTGCATTCGCTGGTGAATAGTTTATACAATCGTTCGCAAGGAGAATTCGGCAGAGGAACATTTCGTGTAAAAGGTGATACCATTGATATCAATCTTCCTTATGTTGATTACGGATACCGGATCACATTTTTCGGCGATGAAATTGAAGAGATAGAATCGCTGGAACTCAGCAGCGGCAAACGTATCGGCATAATGGAAAATGCAGCGATCTTTCCTGCCAATTTATATCTGGCACCCAAGGACATGCTGGTGGAAGTGATGCATGAGATACAGGATGAAATGATGTTGCAGGTAGAATATTTTAAGAACACAGGTAAAGTAATTGAAGCACAACGTTTGAAAGAACGTGTGGAATATGATCTGGAAATGATCCGTGAATTGGGTTATTGCAGCGGTATTGAAAACTATTCGAGGTTCTTTGACAGAAGAAAAGCAGGCACCAGGCCATTCTGTTTATTGGATTATTTCCCTAAAGATTTTTTATGCGTGATCGATGAGAGCCATCAAACCATACCGCAGGTTGCAGGAATGTATGGTGGCGACAGAAGCCGAAAACTGATATTGGTTGATTATGGCTTTCGCTTGCCGAGTGCGTTAGATAACAGACCACTGAACTTTCATGAGTTTGAGAGTCTAATCGGTCAGACTGTTTTTGTAAGTGCAACACCGGGTGATTATGAATTGGAAAAAACAGGTGGTGTGGTAATTGAACAGGTAGTAAGACCCACCGGTTTATTGGATCCGCCGATCGTGATCCGTCCCAGTGTCAATCAAATTGATGACCTGCTGGATGAAATTGATAAAACTGTGAAGAAAGGAGATCGTGTGTTGGTAACCACATTGACCAAACGCATGGCCGAAGAAATGGATAAATATTTGGGTCGCATCAATATCAAATCAAAATACATTCATAGTGATGTGGATACTCTTGAAAGAGTAGAGATCCTTCGTCAGCTTCGCTTAGGTGAGATCGATGTATTGGTGGGTGTGAATTTATTACGTGAAGGATTGGATCTGCCCGAAGTTTCTCTTGTTGCCATACTGGATGCAGATAAAGAAGGTTTTTTGCGCAATGAAAAATCACTGACACAGACCGCAGGACGTGCTGCACGTAATGTAGATGGGCTTGTTATTTTCTATGCAGATAAGATGACCGAAAGTATGCAGCGCACTATTGATGAGACCAGCAGAAGAAGAGAAAAACAGGTTGCTTATAATATTCAGCACAATATCACTCCGCAAACCATCAAGAAAAGTATCCTGCAGATCATGCAGCAAACATCTGTTTTGGATATTAAAGGATTTGACCCCAAGAATCCATATGCCATACAGCCGGAACAAAGTCTGGTAACACTCGCTGCAGATGAACAGGTCGAATTCAAGACCATTCCGCAAATGGAAAAAGCCATTGGTCAAACAAAAAAACAAATGGAGAAAGTGGCAAGGGATCTTGATTTTATTGAAGCTGCCAGATTGAGAGATGAAATGTTCAGGTTGCAAAAAGAGCTTGCCGGAATGAAGGCTTGATCCCTTTATTCAGTCTGATTTAAGCTCATGCTTTCACAGAGTTTTGTATATTTATAATCTATGATAACACTTGCATTTTATAACCTGAAGGGCGGTGTTGGCAAAACTGCAGCCGCTATCAATCTGGCTTATCTTTCGGCGAAAGAAGGCAGAAAGACATTGTTATGGGATCTGGATCCGCAGGGTTCCGCATCATTTTATCTGGGTGTTGAAGCTTTAGTAAAAAAAGAGGCTAAAAAGATATGGACAAATGAACTGAACCTGCTCGATGCTGTTCAGTCATCCCCTTATGAAAATCTATCTGTGATCCCCGCAGATCTCTCTGCCAGGAATGCCGATATATTATTGAATGACATGAAGCAGTCGAAAAAGAAACTGGCCTCACTGCTCACATCTCTAAAGAAGAGTTTTGATATTGTTATTTTAGATTGCCCTCCCGGCATTTCTATACTACATGAAAATATAGTGAATGCTGCCGACTGGGTATTGATGCCGAATATCCCTACTACCTTATCCATCCGTTCTTATGAGACCGTTTCCAATTATTTTAAAGAAAACGGATTAGATACAAGCACCATCAAATGTTTCTTCAGCATGGTGGATCATCGCAAGAATCTGCATCATGAGACCATGCAGCAATTTTATCGTGATAAGATATTCTTTAAGAACTATGTGCCTTATTTGAGTGATGTAGAGAAAATGGGCATCCATCAAGCACCGCTGGAAACTTATGCAGCCAGCAGTTATGCGGCTCAATGTTATCGTGACCTGTGGAAGGAGATCAAAAAAAATTGTTTGTAAAAGATTTTTTAACCCTATGGATAAACAAATTTCAACCTGGTTCAGTCCTTCATTAAATAAGGAAATGCCCATTGCCGTGTATGGATACTATGGCTTTGCTTTATTAATGATACCAACCGCGGGTGCAGACTATCTGGAGTATGAACGATTTCAATTAATGAATGAACTGCAACCCCATATTGATGCAGGAAAATTAAAAGTGTACAGTATTGACAGTATCAATAAAGAAAGCTGGCTGAATAATGAAATGTTACCGGAACATAAAGCCATTCGCCAAAATCAGTTTAACCAATATGTGTATGAAGAAGTGATTCCCTTCATCAGAAATAATTCTAGTGCCGATATCATGATCTACACTTGCGGTGCAAGTTTGGGTGCATTCCATGCCATGAATTTATTTTTGAAACGTCCGGATATCATCAATGGTACTATCAGTATGAGCGGTGTATATGACCTGACAGAATATACGAATGGTTTCTGGGATGAACAGGTCTATTACAACAGTCCCATGCATTACATTCCCAATCTCACCGATCCATGGTATCTCGAAAAAATAAAAGCCAGCCATCATATTCATATTTACAGCGGCAGTGGTGATCATGAAGCGCCTGATGCCAACAGGGCTTTTTCTCAAGTGCTTTGGGATAAAGGGATCTGGCATGATCTGGATATTTGGGGAACAGATATCAAACATGACTGGCCCACCTGGCGTGCCATGCTGCCTTATATTATTCACAATAAGTTTTAACAACTTCTTTTTTTATATCGATTTCTCCAAAAAAGAGTTAATAAAGCCTGCAGGATTTGTGATGTGCCCTTAAGAGATTAATATTACAACTCAATTTAGAAGTTTGGGAAAACGGCTACACTTTTTTTGGATCCTGTTATTATTGAGCGAATTCATCATTGCCCAACAAAAAACAAACCCTCAATTCGTTACCATTAGTGGTACTGTGTATGATATATCTGCAAGAAAGCCATTGGAGGCAGTGGCAGTGATCAGTACATCCGGCAGGGGAACCATCACCGATTCTTTGGGAAGATATAGTCTTACCATTCGTGCCAGCGATTCCATCTTTTTCAAACTGCTGAATAAGGAAACTGTGAAGTATCCGGTAGATACCATTAAGAATACAAGTTCCTTTGATATCATGATCCATGTGTATGCACAAAGTCTTCCCGATGTAAAAGTGCGTAACAGCAATTATAAATTAGATTCCATTCAAAATAGAAAGGATTACGGTAAATATTTTGATTTCAAAAAACCGGGTGTTCGCTTAAGTACCAACCCCAATTATAATCCCGGCGGTGTAACGGTTGGTATGGACCTGGATGAATTCATCAATATGTTTCGTTTTAAAAGAACACGAAGTCTGGAAGCCTTGCAAAAAAGATTGGTAGAGCAGGAGCAGGATAAATATATAGATCATCGATTCAGTAAACCTTTCGTCAGGAAGGTCACCCACCTGCAATCCCCTGAATTGGAAAATTTCATGCGGGCCTATCGTCCAACCTACGAGCTCTGTCAAATGTTCAATGACCTGGAACTGGGTTATTACATTGAGAAATGTTATGATCAGTACAAATTAAATAAAACAGATAAATAGCTGGCAGGATGTTTTGACGGTATCATCTTCTTTGCATCAATCTCTTAAAGCGGTGAGCTGCAAGCCATGAGCTATGTAACACCAGAGAATTTTTAATTAAAAAATTGACTGCTGAAAGACAAAAGATCAATGATTGCAATCATCAGCATGCGCATGATTATGTACACGGCAGGAACGAAAATTGATCACATGTGCTGAAACGATACATAGTACAGCCGGAATTAAAAACCAAACTTCCCACTGATGCCAAATTTGCTTTGTAACTAATAAAGCGATCCCTAAAGTAAAAAGCAAGAGAGGCCTGAAACTGTGATGATGCTTTTTGTATCCGTGATATAAAGAGTAGGAACCGATACAAAAGGCTAAAAAGATCATGCCCAATTCAAAACTCAAATTGTGAATGATATTGATACCGAACAAGGGAAGACTAGATAAAAATAATGGAAGCAAGGCGCAGTGAATGGCGCATGCCAAAGAAGTGGTTATTCCCAATGCATCCCAGTTGATCTTTAATCCGGACATTTTGCAAATATACTAACATGCAACAATGTTGCAAATAATTTGTTAGTATTGTACAGTAGTTTTTTAAAAGAATGCAAGGCCTAACTTTACCGCATAAATTACAGTATGAATAAAAAATTATTGGGGTATACCGTTTTCTTTATTGTATTAGTGACCCTGTTTTTCTTTTTTGTATTCAATGGAACAGATATACTTTCCAAAAGCACATTAGACAAACGTGGTTATGTTCAGCCATTTGCTTTTCCGAATCAAGACGGGATACAGTTCAGCAATGCCGACATACAGGGTAAGGTTTGTGTGGTCAATTATTTCTTTACTTCCTGTAAAGGAATTTGCCCCAGAATGAATAGTAATATGAAGAAGATCTATGAGGAATTCAAGAATGAACCTGACTTTTTGATCCTTTCACATTCCTGCGATCCTGAAACTGATTCAGTTCCCAGAATGAAACATTATTCCGATTCTTTAAAAGTGGACACAAGGAAATGGGTCTTTCTTACCGGAAGGAAAGACAGTTTATATAAAATGGCAAGATTCAGCTATGGCATCGATGATCCTAAGAATGTGGTAGCGAATATTAAAGATGATTTTATTCATACTCAATTTTTCGCACTGGTAGATAAGAACGGCGTTGTTCGCGGAGCCGTGTATGATGGCTTAAAAGAAAATGAATTGGAGAAACTGAGAATAGATATCAAAGGCTTATTGAAAGAAAAAGCAGATAAAGGCAATTTTGCAAATGGTGTTTTCAATAACAATCCTTAAGTGTTTATCATGAAAAATGAAATTGCAGAAATATTAAAACGCAGTCAGTTGAGTGTTACCGGCAGCCGTACAAAGATCCTTGAGTTATTTCAGGAAGCAAATGGCGCACTGGCACACGCGGATATTGAAAAGAGAACAGATGAAAGCTACGATCGTGTTACCATTTACCGCACTTTACAAACTTTCGTAGAAAAGGGGATCATCCATACTATTCCTACGGCAGATAATTCTGTTCGGTATGCTTTGTGCAAAGATGAATGTACCACAGGTCACCACCACGATAACCATGTTCATTTCATTTGTGATGAGTGCGGCACAACCTATTGTCTGGATAATATCACAGTTCCCGAGATCGCATTACCAAAAGGCTTTACACAAAAAAGGGCGGATACAATTGTAAGCGGTATTTGCAAAAATTGCGAATAGCTGATGCAGCAAAGTTTTTATGATAGATTGCGCACTGTCATTTTACTTAAATTACATTCATAAAAATTCTCTATGATCTTAGTTACCGGTGCCAGTGGTTTATTGGGTTCTCATTTGGTCCATGAATTGGTAAAGCAGGATAAAAAAGTAAGAGCTATTTATCGAAATGATATTCCGGCGGATATGCCTGCAGGCATTCAATGGATAAAAGCGGATATTCTCGATATCCCTTCCTTGGAAGATGCGATGAAAGATATTGTACAGGTCTATCATTGTGCCGCTATGGTCTCATTCACACCTCATAAAAAAGAGATCCTTCATCAAACCAATGTCGAAGGCACAACCAATGTGGTGAATGCCTGCATCAATAACAATGTTCAAAAATTATTGTACGTAAGTTCCGTTGCTGCATTAGGAAGAATTAGAGAGAATGAAAAGATAAATGAAAAGATGAGTTGGACTGAAGAAAGCAGTAACAGTGAATATGGCAAAAGCAAATACCTGGCAGAAAAAGAGATCTGGCGAGCTACAGGCGAGGGCTTAAATGCAGTGGTCATAAACCCGGTGATCATTTTAGGAGCAGGTGACTGGGAAAAAGGTTCTTCTGAAATCTTTAAATCTGCTTTTGATGAATTTCCCTGGTACACTGAAGGTGTCAGTGGTTTCGTTGATGTGAAAGATGTGGTTAGAGCGATGATCATGCTGATGAATGGGGCAGCACAAAATGAACGTTTTATCATCAGTGCCGAAAATCTCCCTTACAAAGAAGTATTTACCGAGATCGCTGAAAATTTTGGAAAGAAGGCTCCGCATCGAAAAGTGACAGCTTTATTAGCCGCCATCGTTTGGCGATTAGAAGCTTTAAAAGCGATGTTTAACGGTAAGGATCCGATGCTTACAAAAGAAACAGCAAAAACTGCTCAGGCTAAAGTTTATTTTGAAAACAAGAAATTTTTAACTTACGCACCCAATTTTGAATACACACCCGTAAAAGATGCTATCAAAAGAATTTGTGCTGAATTAAAAATGAAACATCATTTATGATTCCATCACTTTCTTCCACAGTTCAGGAATTCGTTTCACCCAAACATACTCTCTTCTTTTATCACCCGCTTCTGTTGCCGGAGTGCCCATATAGACTTTATTGCCTTTGATTGTATTGGTGACCCCGCTTTGCGCCATCACAACAGCACCGGCTCCAAGTGTAATGGTTTTGGTAACACCTACCTGCCCCCATAAAATAACACCATCTTCCAAAGTTGTTGCGCCTGCAACACCAACCTGTGATGCAAGCAAACAATTCTTTCCGATCACGACTTCATGCCCTAACTGAACTAAATTATCAATGATGGTTCCTTTACCAATTCTCGTTTCAGCAGTAACGCCGCGATCGATCGTACAATTGGCACCGATCTCAACATTATCTTCGATTACAACATTGCCGCAGCTCTGCATTCGTTTATACATCACTTCTCTGTCTTTTTTACCATTATAATAAAATGCATCGCTGCCGATGATGGTACCGGCCTGTATGACCACATTATTCCCGATCACGGTATGATCATGTATAACAACATTCGGATGAATGACACAATTATTTCCAATGCTTACATGATTACCGATAAATGTATTGGGCATGATCACAGTTGATTCACCAATAACGGCAGAATCGCTGATCATTTGTTTAGAAGGATCAAAGGGGCGAAAATGATTAACGATCTTCAGATATGCCTCAAAGGGTTCTGCTGTATAAAGCAATGCTTTACCATCGGGAACTACTACGTCTTTATTATTAATGATGATAAAACTCGCATCACTATTCAAACAGGTTGCATAATATTTCGGGTGATCAACAAAAACAAGATCCCCTTTTTGTACTTTATGTATTTCATTGATGCCTGTTGCTTCTGCATTGCTGTTGCCCAACAATTCTGCATTGATCAATGTTGCGATCCATTGTAAAGAAACGGGAGAAGGAAATTTCATACCATAGAATTTAGTGCAGCAAAGGTAATGTGCAGGATGAACAAAAGATGATTCCTTTATTCGATTCATCCTTATATCAAATCAGATGAGTTGAGATTTGAATTGATCATTTGAACAGATCGTTTTTTATTTGTTTCAAAAAAATTCATGGTCTCTAACTGGTAAAAAAGCAATTCACTTTTTTGAACAATGCTTCAAAAGGAATTATGCAATCCACATCTTTACATAAAATGTGAATAAAATTGTTTGAATTTTTTTTTGTATTGGGGAAAACTATTTATAATATTGTGTAGGGAAATTTATTTCCCAGTACTTACTAACCCATCCATATACAAAGTCCCGCTTCTGCGGGATTTTTTATTTCAATTATGTTTCGCTATTTCATTACATATAAACCATTTGAAGTTTTATCTCAATTCACATCCGAAGGAGATAAAAGAACATTGAAAAATTATTTTAATGTTGCGAAAGATATTTATCCTGTAGGCAGACTCGATTATGACAGCGAAGGATTATTATTATTAACGAATGACAAGAATATCAATCATCGTTTATTGCATCCCGACTTTTCACACGAAAGGGAATACTGGGTACAGGTTGATGGAAAGCTTACGGAGCAAGCATTAGAGCAAATACAAAACGGCGTTGACATTAAAGTTGACGCTAAAATATATCATACAAAAAAATGTATCGCCTCTCTATTTGAAACAGATCCGATCGTTGCCGAACGCAATCCACCCATCCGTTTCAGAAAAGAGATTCCTGCGCCCTGGATGAAATTGATCATCACAGAAGGCAAGAACAGACAGGTAAGAAAGATGACCGCAGCGATCGGTTTTCCAACATTGCGATTGATACGTTACCGCATTGAAAAAATAGAATTAGGTAATTTAATGCCCGGTGAAATGATCGAACTGTCCGGAAAAATCGTTTATAAAAAATTATTTCATGAATAGCTTTTATGAAAAAAAGGAAGATGAATACCAAATAAGTACCGATCCGTCTAAATTAGACCTCCGGGTTATTCACAAATATTTGTCCGAAGAATCCTATTGGGCGAACGGCATCCCTTTTGAAAAAGTAAAAAAATCGATCGAGCATTCTTTGTGTTTTGGATTATACCATCAGGATGAACAGGTAGGCTTCGCAAGACTGATCACCGACAAAACAACATTCGCTTATCTAGCCGATGTTTTTGTTTTGGAAAAAGAAAGAGGAAAGGGTCTGTCTAAATTATTAATGGCCACGATTCAATCGCATCCCGAACTATTGAATTTAAGAGGCTGGCTATTGCGTACAAAAGATGCACACGGTTTATATGAACAATTTGGTTGGGCTAAATTGACTGAAGAACAATTGCAGCGGTTTATGATCCGGTTCAATCCTGATGTTTACAAAAATAAGGCAGCAGAATAATTGCTTATTGTGTCATTATAATAAACCGGAATTTGAAAAAGCTATCAATTCTATACATCTTTATTGCAATCTCATCTATAGCTTTTTCTCAAAAAAAAGACCGGTTTTACGTTGGATTGTATGTTCCTGTCGGAAAGATCGATTATAATACCGGGATGATGTCAGATGGCGGGTATCGTGAAAAGCTGGTTTTAGAATGGGGATTGATCTTTCTTATGCGATCCTCAAGCACATTCATATTAACAGCGGATTTGAATATTACAATAATAAAATTGAAGCTTATTCAATCATGCCCGGGTTTACAGGAACGATCCCCGGTTCTCAACAAATTCTAACAATACCTCTTTCTCTAAAAATTGATATTTTAAAATACTTTTTTATTACCGGAGGATATTTATTCGATAAAGAACTTCAAAATGAGAATGCACCTACTATTAATGGTCGCGGTTTATTATTGGGCTTTGGTTTGCAATACTCACTAAAGAACAAGCTAACTTTTATGCTGCAACCTTGCTTACAAATGCATGGAATTTGGGGTAGTGACAATAATTTTTATGATCCGGGTGTTAAAATGGGTATTGGTTATAAATTTTGACTTTTTTCAGCCCAATGCAATTCTAATTATACTTCATCGCATAAAGCTATGAAGTACAAGTGTGCGGCTATTTCACAGAAAGAGTTGAATGCAGCATCTGCCGGCAAGTACTACTGCCTGTAACATTATATTTGCATAGCCTTATATTTGCAGTCCTTTCAAAGAAAAATTATGAGTCAACATTTAAGTGAACAAGAGATCATTCGTCGTGAAAAATTAAACAAGCTGCAGCAGGCAGGTTTTAACGCCTATCCGGCAGCACTGTATCCTGTTTCTCATTATTCAAAAGAAATAAAGGACAATTTCTCCGAAGAAACCAAAGAAGCATACGCAAAAGTTTGTGTGGCAGGAAGGATCATGAGTATCAATGATAAAGGAAAAGTTTACTTTATTAAGATCCAGGACAGCAAAGGCATACTTCAATTATATGTGAAGCGAGATGAGATCTGCCCCGAAGAAGACAAATCTTTCTGGGATAATGTGATCAAACACGGGTTAGATCTGGGCGATATCATTGGTTGCACTGGTTATGTGTTCATTACCAAAACAGGTGAGACATCTGTTCATGCACAAACCATCAGTCTGCTCACCAAATCATTAAAACCATTGCCCGTTGTAAAACGGGATGAAGAAGGGAATGTGTTTGACGAAGTGACCGATCCTGAATTTCGTTACCGTCAACGTTATGTTGATCTGATCATCAATCCGCAGGTCAAGGAAACTTTCGTAAAACGTACCATACTTATCAATACCATCCGTGAATTTTTAAATGAACGCGGTGCATTGGAAGTAGATACGCCTGTATTGCAATCCATTCCGGGTGGCGCTGCAGCCAGACCCTTCATTACACATCACAATGCACTGGATGTTCCGTTCTATCTGAGAATTGCAAATGAACTGTATTTAAAAAGACTCATCGTTGGTGGATTTGATTGGGTATATGAATTCAGCCGTAATTTCAGAAATGAAGGAATGGATAGAACACATAATCCGGAGTTCACTGTTTTGGAATGGTATACTGCCTATAAGGATTATTTCTGGATGATTGAAACAACAGAGCAATTGCTTGAAAAAATTGCGATCGCTTTACATGGCACGACCGATGTGCAGATGGGTGAAACCATTTTAAATTTTAAAGCACCTTATAAACGCATCAGCATTCATGATGCCATCAAAGAAAATACAGGCATCGATGTCAGCGAAATGGATGAAGCCGGTCTTCGTGTTGCTTGTAAAGAATTAAAAATAGATGTGCCTAATAATATTGGTAAGGGAAAATTGATCGATGAGATCTTTGGCGCCACAAGCGAACACAAATATGTACAACCGACTTTCATTATTGATTATCCGGTTGAAATGAGTCCGCTTACTAAAAAGCACAGAAGCAAAGAAGGGTTAGTGGAAAGATTTGAATTAATGGTGAATGGGAAAGAGATCGCCAACGCTTACAGTGAATTGAATGATCCGATTGATCAGCGTGACCGCTTTGAAGAACAAAGCAAATTAATGGAACGGGGCGATGATGAAGCCATGTTCATTGATTATGATTTTTTACGTGCACTGGAATATGGAATGCCGCCAACTTCAGGAATCGGGATCGGGATTGATCGCTTATGTATGTTGATGACAAATCAATCTTCCATACAAGATGTATTGCTGTTTCCGCAAATGAGACCTGAGCGTATGGACAATCAGGAATAATAATAGAACGTATTCTTAATGGGTATACAATAGCAGATAAGATTATTTATCTGCTATTTTTTTGAAGGTTTATAGAAACAGGTTGAGGTATAACAACCATCTGATACTGATAATTTTTATTGGAACAGCTTGATGACCATCCGGTATTATATACAAGACGAGCTGTTGCTTCTGCAAGAGAAGAACGGGAAGAACGAATTATTTTACTATAGAATTTCATAATTAGATGATTTAAAATTGATGATCTAAATTGAATCTAGTAAAGCTGTTTTAATTTATTCTTTACTAAAAGCACATACGCCGAAACAACGATCGCTATTAAAACAAAAGCAGATAACAGGTTTATTTTAGCTTGTTCAGTTCTGAAATGATTTCTCATAGTTTTGTTTTTATGCGGTGATAGCTGAGATCAATATGATCGTTACAAAAAATACTGATAAACTGTTTGCAATGGTTTGGTCGATCTTGATTTGTGTTTTCATGGTTTTTGTTTTAGTGTTTTTGAATTGTTTGTTTGAAATAGTATTATTCAATTCTGTGCCAAACACCTAAACATTTGATAATCAATATCAATCTGCTTACTTAAGTTCCGGATCCTTCCTTAATAAAGAAGTTTTTCCAAGATCAGGAAGAATTTGTCAAATAAAAAAGGCGCTGATAGATCAACGCCTTTTTTTGTTTCGATATTATGTAGGTCCATTAATCCCTGTAATTCAAAGCGGGTTTTCTATCGCCTAATAATGCTTTGTATTGGTAATCGCCTTTGTTTTTCTTGAATTCTTCCTTTGCTTTTTCGATCAAAGATGGTGAGGTAAAAACATCGATGGCTGTTAATGCCATTGTTTTTGCTGCCACCATCATTCCCTTTGTTCCTATTTCTGTACCACCGCAGGCAACAGCCTGCCAGCTATGGGCGGGTGTTCCCGGGATCCAGGTAGCTGCACGTAAACCAACAGTTGGGGCTGCATAACTTACGTCACCAACATCAGTAGAACCTCCTCCGGCATCCTCTTCTATTTTCAATGGTTTAACAGTTGCTGCTGATTCAATTTCGGGCGGTTTTACGGTGAAGGATGACTGAATTTTTTTACCGAATTCGATCTCTTCATTCGTATAAGTTACACCACCTACTCTTTCCAGATCCTTTTGCATCACTTCAGCCAGGGTCCTGTTCAAGAGCAGATCATGTGTACCGCCAATGATCTCATAGTCCATGGTTGTTCCTGTTCCCAATGCAGCACCATCAGCCGCTTTCACTACCCTTTCAAATATAGATTTTACCATGTCTCTGTTTGGGTGACGAACATAATAATATACTTCTGCAAAATCCGGAACCACATTCGGAGCTTTACCTCCGTTGGTGATCACATAATGGATCCTGGTTTCCTGCGGAACATGTTCCCGCATCATGTTCACCATATTATCCATTGCTTCAACAGCATCTAAAGCAGAGCGACCTTTATCGGGTGCCGCAGCTGCATGTGCAGAGATGCCATGAAAACGAAATTTAGCAGAAGTGTTAGCCAATGCACTCGTCATGGTCACCCCATTCTCAGCGCCGGGATGCCAGTGTATCACCACATCAACATCGGCAAATAATCCTGCACGAACCAGATACACTTTACCACTACCGCCTTCTTCTGCAGGACAACCATATACCCGTATTGTTCCGCTCAATTTCTTTTCTTCCATCAACTTTTTTATTTCAATGCCTGCAGCAACAGAAGCGGTACCAAATAAATGATGCCCACATCCGTGACCGGCATCTTTTCCTGCGGTCAGCTTTTCCGGAACTGCTTGTTGTGATAATCCGGGCAATGCATCGAACTCAGCTAAAATGGCAATAACTGGAGACCCGCTGCCATAGGTTGCAACAAAAGCTGTAGGCATGTCTGCGATGCCGGCCTTCACCGAGAATCCTGCATCTGTTAATGTCTTCTGATGCAGTGCAGAACTCTTAACTTCTTTATAGCCCACTTCAGCATAATCCCAGATCTGCAAGGCGATCTTTTTATAATCATCATACTTACTCTGTATATCAGTAATAGCTTCCGATTTTAATGCTTCGGCAGGATTGACTGCCGGCTTTTTCTGTGCTGCAGAAATAATAGCAACGGCGCAAAACAATACAACTAAAATAAATTGGCTTATTTTTTTCATGTGTGTGGTTTGTGAACTTGGAAATTAATTCATTTCTGTTATCAGCAACATATAGTTTTATTGCTAATGTTGGTCTTACATTCTAAAGTGTAAAAAAGGATCTTGCTATAACCTGAAGGGCTATCTTGAAGAAATATAAATGCCGTTTAATAATTACACGAACAGATCCTGATACAATTGTCCGCCGGGAACAACAGAATATTTTGAGAGATCCGTAATACCTTCTTTGGCAAAAACCTCTTCATCAATGAAAGTATTGCCTGTACATTCTTCCGAAGGTTTTGATAAAATATAATAAGCAGCATCTGCCAGCACATCAACTGTGCGACTCATTTTGGCCAATGCTTCACCGCCAAGCAAATTTCTTACTGCTGCAGTATCGATGGTAGTGCGTGGCCATAATGCATTGGATGCAACTTTGTCTTTCTTAAATTCTTTTGCCCAACCCATCGCCATCATGCTCATACTGTATTTTGTTATAGTGTATGCTACATGCGGACCCAACCATTTTGGATCGAGATTTACAGGCGGAGATAAAGTAAGAATATGCGCATTGATCCCTTTCTTTAAATAAGGCGCACAATTCTTAACTACCAGAAATGTTCCGCGTACATTAATGCTTTGCATCAGGTCAAAACGTTTCGCTTCAGTTTGTTCCGTTCCTGTTAACTGAATAGCAGATGCATTATTAATAACGATATCGATGCCACCGAATTTTTCTACTGCCTTTTCAACGGCCGACTGGATCTGTTCTTCAAAACGAATATCTGTCTGCACGGCCAAAGCCCTGCCGCCTATGGCTTCTATCTCTTCCGCTGCACTATAAATAGTTCCTCCCAGTTTGGGATTTTCTTCGGTACTTTTTGCTGCGATCACAATATTGGCACCCTCCTTTGCCAAACGCAATGCGATGGCTTTACCGATTCCTCTGCTGGCACCCGTAATAAAAACAGTTTTGTTTTGAAATGTCATAGCGTGAAGTTATGAGTTGTAAGTTATAGGTTATCAGCGAAACCAAAGGATCACCAGCCTAAAAATGTTTTGATGATATTCTCTGTTTCTGCGCAGGCTTTTTCCAGATCATCATTTACAATAGAATGATTGAAATGTGTTTTGAATGACAATTCATATTTGGCTTTACTAACTCTTGTTGAAATGGTTTCAGGCGTTTCCGTGCCGCGGCTTTCCAAACGTTTCTTTAATTCATCCACACTGGGTGGTTCGATGAATAGTGACAAAGAATTATTTTGATATTGCTGTTGCACATGAACAGCGCCTTTAACATCAATATCCAGCATCGGAATTTTTCCGTCATTCCAGATCCGCTGTAATTCGCTTTTTAGAGTACCGTAATATTTTCCTTCATAGACCATTTCCCATTCGGCAAACAGATCTTCTTTTATCTTTTGCCTGAAATCCTCAACACTCATAAAATAATAATCCACGCCATTTTTTTCTTCTTTTCTCGGGGGCCTCGTTGCTGCAGAAATGGAAAAAGATAATTTGGGATATTTATTCAACAGATAATGTGTAATGGAAGTTTTGCCTGCGCCTGAAGGAGCTGTGATAATGATTATTTTTCCGATCATGATTGTTTCTATTCACTGCAAAGAAAGGGAAGTTTTGCATCGCACTGCAAATCCTTTATGCACTGTTTTTAGCAAACTAATTAAGTTAAAGATGACATCTTCTCTTGTTTCACTCAAAGAGCGCGACGGATACAACGAACGCAACGGTTTCTCTGTTTCTCGTCCGAAGGACTCCTTTGGAGCAGCGGCACAAAGTCGCAACGGTCGTTTAGTAACGGTTACTCTATGTTCGCAATGTCAGTTTGATGCTGCTGAGTTTTATGTCATTCCGACGCAGGAGGAATCTGCCCGGCATTTGTACTTTTTTTCACCCAAAGAGCGCAAAGAATACAACGAACGCAACGGTTTCTCTGTTTCTCGTCCGAAGGACTCCTTTGGAGCAGCGGCGCGGTGAACGCAACGATACTTTTATTCAATACACAAAACCTCGATCAACGTCATAGCGAAGCATGTAACAAGAACAACATCGTTAAACAAACACTTGTACATGCTGTGGCTATCTCACCTTTAAATAACAGATCACCACGCCATGACTTAATTCTCGTTTTCTTTTTCATACTCCCGTATCATGGCTCGTGATGACGGTCTTTCTTAACTCGCGACTCTTTATCCTCCCTAGCTTTATTTATCCTTCGTAGCCTAGGCGGAGAAGGAGCGAAGTAGGAACGATTTATCACCCTGCGCTCTAAGCATTGACATTACTTTTTAAATGCCTTCCTAACTCGCGACTAATCACACTTTTACCTTCTTCCAGCTTCCCCGCTTAAACAAAATAACAGTAGTAACGGTTACACATATTTCTGTTGTAAGGATCGTAACAAAAACACCTGTTGGTCCCCATTTTAAAACGATCGCCAATAAATAAGCCAATGGAATTTGAAAGATCCAAAACCAGAATAAATTTACCCATGTGGGTGTTTTACTGTCGCCAGCACCATTGAATGCATTCATCATCACCATGCCTACTCCCCAGAAGATACAGCCAACGCTGAAGATATGTAATGCCGTAACAGCGGTTGCAACAACGTCTGCATCGGTGTTAATGATGCGGACTAAAAATTCTGCTCCAAATAAAAATGATGCAGTTACGATCAACATGAACAATGCATTATACTTGGCTGTTTTCCAAACAGATCTTTCTGCACGATCGGGTTGCTGCGCACCCAGATTTTGTCCTACCAATGTTGCCGCAGCATTACTCAATCCCCATGCAGGCATCAGAAAAAAGATGAACCACCTGATCGCGATCGTATACCCCGCAACAGCATGACTGCCGAAACCGGTCATCATCCTCGCTAAAAAGATCCAGCTGGCAGAGCCGATCAAAAATTGCAACGCAGCAGTACTTGCAATATTCAACAGGTTTTTCATGATCGTTTTATCAGGGATCAATTGATGTAAATGAATTTTAATGATGCCCTTTCCTTTCAATAAATGATAGACCTGATAACAAACACCCAGTCCTCTTCCCGTTGTTGTTGCAATGGCTGCACCCTGTAAACCGAATTGATGAATGCAGATAGGACATAAAATAATATTGCAAATATTGGCAAACCATAAACTGCGCATCGCAATGGCTGCATCACCGGCGCCTCGGAAAATACCGTTCAATAAATACAATAACATGATCACGATATTTCCCGTGAGCATGATCCTTGTATATCCCGCTCCTGCCTGAATGATCTCATCCGTTGCACCCATCAATCCCAATACATGCGGTGCAAAGAATATCCCGGTGATACTAATGATCACAGAAATCATGATCGCTAAAATGATCGCCTGTGCCCCATCCTTAGCAGCATCCTCATAATTTTTTTCTCCTACTCTTCTTGCCACCATGGCTGTTGCTGCCATGCTTAATCCAATGGCCAATGAATAAATGATCGTAAGTACCGACTCCGTTAAACCAACCGTTGCAGTTGCATTGGGACCCAGTTTACCCACAAAGAAAATATCCACTATTGCAAAAACACTTTCCATACACATTTCCAGTATCATGGGAATGGCCAACAATAAAATGGCTTTGCGGATACTGCCTACAGTAAAATCCTGATGCTCACTGTTGAGCGATTGTTTAATAAAAGAGAATATAGTTTTAATGCGCTTATGTTTTGTATAAGTTGTCATGCTTTGATAAATATGATAAATAAAAATAGAAATACCAACAGGCAAATAGAGTAATGCCTGTACTGCGGATGATGGTGGACCGATTAATAAAACCTAAGCCCGGCTTAGATGCTCATAGACAATGTATTGATAAAAGATCACATCAAATCGATGTGATGAATCGCAAACATATAAAATTTATTTTGATAATTTTTACCGGCCCTGAATTTTTTGATCCGCTGATAACTGTTTTAAATTGAGCCTACACAAATAAAAGAGTTAATTGTTTTATCAATATCTTCAGGAATATTAATACTTATCACATGACACATAACAGAAGAAAGTTTCTGGGGATGGCAGCACTCTCTGCAACTGCCCTAACATTCAGCAATAGAATTTTAGCAGCGACTCATGCAGGAAAAGATCAGGAAGAGGATCTTCCCAAGATCATTCGTGACCTCTCACCGCTGACTGATGGCATCATTCCCATTTCTGTAGAAGAAAGAAAACAAAGAATTGCAAAAGCTCAGCAATTGATGGAGAAAGAAAAACTGGATGCCATTTTTATGGAAGGCACAACCTCCTGCTTTTATTATACGGGTATGCATTGGGGACAAAGCGAAAGAACCTTTGGAGTTGTTATCCCTGCAAAAGGGGCTATTGCCTATGTGTGTCCGAAATTTGAAGAAGACAGGGCAAGAGAATTGATCATTCCTGCTTTCGGTGATGAAGTTCGTTGCTGGGAAGAACATGAAAGTCCTTATGCATTGATCGTCGGTATTGTAAAAGATCGCGGCCTCAAATACAAAAGGATCGGAATGGAAGAACGTGTTCGGTTCTTTATAACAGAAGGCGTTAAAAAAGAAGCACCCGGTTTTGAGATAACAGAAGCGATCTCTGTTATTGCCGGTTGCAGAATATACAAGAGCAAAGCCGAGATCGCATTATTGCAAAAAGCAAATGACGTGACCATTGAAGCGTACAAAGCTGCATTCGCTACCATTCATCCCGGCATGTCGCAAACAGAGTTGGGTAATAATATCAGTTCGGCATTTCGTAAGCTGGGTTTCAGTGGCGGTGCCTCTGTTCAGGTGGGGAAATATTCGGCCTTGCCACATGGAAGCATCACACCGCAAACCATCCTGGAAGGAGATATTGTAATGGTAGATGGCGGCACCAAATGTGAAGGTTATGAATCTGATATCACGCGAACAATTGTGGTTGGCAAACCAACACAAAGACAAATAGATGTTTGGAATCTGGAAAAGAAAGCACAGGATGCTGCATTTGCTGCCATTAAAATTGGCGCCACCTGCGAATCTGTTGATGCTGCTGCAAGAAATCTGATCGAATCTGCAGGCTTTCATAAAAATTATCAGTTACCCGGTCTTCCGCACAGAACAGGACATGGTATTGGATTGGATGGACATGAGTGGACAAATTTTGTAAAAGGAAATAAAACACTGATCGCCCCCGGCATGTGTTTCAGTGATGAACCCACCATTGCTATCCCGGGAGAATTTGGTATTCGATTAGAAGACTGTGTTTATATAGGAGAAGACGGGCCGCACTTCTTTTCGAAACAAAGTGTTTCTATTGATCAGCCTTTTGGGTAATATGCTAATTATTATTAAAAGACTGCCGTCATGTTTGTTACCAATTTAAAAGCTGCAAACAAATTCGTTGAAAATGACATGCTTTTTTGATGACGTATCAAGGCCCTATCGCTGAAATCACAGTAGCACAAAAGCTAAATCAGGGAACCAACCCGAAAACGGGCTGTTATCGTTTTCGGGGGTCCTTTTTTGTTTACTTTTTTGTCCAAAGGACTCCTTCGGAGGACAAGCAAAAAAGTAAAAATAAAAATAATATTCTTCCCAAAGCCGACAGGCTTTGTTCTCTGCGTAAACAAAAAAAATTTGAATAGATAATTTGTCTTTGCTTTAAATAAAATCCAAAACCAAGCAGATTCCTCCTGCGTCTCCGAGGGAGTCCTTTGGACGGAATGACATAACACTCGACTGCATCAAGGTGACAGTGAAAACATAGAATGACATTTAACTAAACGAACGTTGCGACCGTTGTATTCTTTGTGCTCTTTGCGTGAAACAAGAGAAACCGTTGCGTTCGTTGTATCCGTTGCGCTCTTTGCGTGAAAAAAATTTATTCCCTTTTTCTCTTATGCCTTTTTAAATCCCAATTTTTCTGCTGTGATCGGCAGATCTCTAACGCGTTTCCCTGTTGCATTATACACTGCATTTGCAACAGCAGCAGCAAAGCCTATCAATGCAATTTCTCCCAATCCTTTTGCACCAACAGGATTCACAATAAAATCGGGTTTATTTACAAACCAAACATCGATCAAAGGAATATCAGTATGCAAAGGCACATGATAAGTTCCAAAACTCGCATTGGCAATTTCACCTGTCTGATGATCGATCTTTAATTCTTCTGTTAAAGCCATTCCAATACCACCAACAGCACCACCCAGCATTTGACTTCTTGCGGTATTCTCACTAACTATCTTCCCTGCATCACCTGTTGTTATTACATGCTTTAATTGGATCGCACCCGTCTTTCGATGCACAAGCACTTTAACGAAATGAGTCGAAAAAGAAAAGCTGGAATATTTTATTTCCTGCGCATTATTCCCGGGTGAATCTTTTACAATTTCTATCGAAGGTTTTTCAGAAACTTTCATTAATTCTACAATGGAAATCTTGATGCTACTGTCTTTAGTTGAAAAAACATTTTCATTCTTTACTTCCAGATCTGCGGTTTGCACATTTTTAAATGCCTCGACCTTTTGAACAGCCAATTCTTTCAAACTCTGTTTCAAAGTATCACAAACTAAAAAAACTGCCGAGCCTAATGAAGAGGTTGTTGATGAACCACCTTGTCCGGGGCCGGGAGGAAAGTCAGTATCGCCCAGCATGAATTTAATTTTATTCAAAGGCATCTGTAAATTTTCTGCCGCAATTTTGGCCATGGAAGTGGTTGTGCCGGGACCCATATCACTTACAGCACTTTGCAATATCAGATTTCCATCCGCTTTTAGAATAACCCTCACCGAAGCATTGTTGCGTCCTGCACCAAATACACCGCTACCCATTCCATATCCAACCAACATTCCATTTTCTTTTAAGCTGCCCGGAACTTTTGGACGATTTTTCCAGCCAATTTTTTCTTTGCCCGTTTCATAACATTCTTTCAAATACTTTGTTGACCAGGGTAATTTATTTTCGGGATTAACATCTGCATGATTCTTTATTCGCAGATCAACAGGATCCATTTTTAATTTATACGCTAATTCATCCATGGCACATTCCAATGCATAACATCCGGTAACCTCACCGGGGCCACGCATCCAGGTAGGCGTACTTACATCGAGCGGTAAAATTTTATAATCAGTATCTACATTGTCACAAGCATATAAAAATTTAGAAACATCAACGATCCCTTCCCGAAAATCTTCATAGCGGGAACTATTGCTGATCGCAGAATGAGAAATGCCGATCAATTTTCCCGATCCATCTGCACCCATACCTATCTTCTGCCACGATTGCGGACGATAACCCACCAACGAGAACATTTGCGGCCTTGTTAAAACAAGTTTTACCGGACGTTTTAATTTTCTTGCAGCAATACAAGCTGCAGGCAAATTCAACCAGCTTCTTAATCCGCTTCCAAAAGCTCCTCCAACAAATTCAACGATCACCCTTACATTTTTTTCAGGAATACCAAATGCACCGGCAATGGCAGATTGTGTTCTTTTAGGATTTTGTGTCTTATCGTACACGGTCAATTTATCATCGCCATCCCAAACAGCTATGCTGGCGTGCATTTCCATTGGATTGTGCACTTCCATAGGAATAGTATATTCGGCTTCAATAAATACTGCTGCATTTTTATACGCAGCAACATCTCCTCTCTTAGAGTTGCCACCCTGCTTTAATTTACTGGCATCTAATCTGGCTTTATGAAAATCAGTTTCGAAATCTTCTTTTTCATATTCTGCTTTAACAAGCTTTACCGCATCTGTTGCATTTTCAAAACTATCCGCAACAACTAAAGCAATGGGCTGACCATAAAAACGAACTTTATTATCACTCAATACTTTTAATCCTCTCCATTCCTGATTATTTCTTTTACCATCTGCAGTAAGCGCATTATAACCGGGAATGATCGGGCAATTTTTATAACTGATTACATCCAAGACACCGGGAGCGCTTAATGCCTTTGACACATCCAATTCTTTAATGCTTCCTTTGGTAATGCTGCTGCAAACAAATACAGCATAGGCAAGATCAGGTATGGGATGTTCGGCAGTAAACCTGGCTCTTCCCGTTACTTTTTCTGCAGCATCTGCGCGATCATCGCCTGCATCCACCTTAAAATATTTATTATAATCAGACATAGATTTAAAATTAAAATGGTTAGACTGTTTTCCTTGATTGTTTTACATCCATAATGGCATCCACAATATTTTGATAAGACCCGCAACGGCAAATATTTCCTTCCATGTATTCCTTTATTTTTTCCCTTGATGTTGCTTGTCCTTCCCGAACGCATGCAACGGCCGACATGATCTGCCCCGGAGTACAGTATCCGCATTGCATGCCGTCGTGTTTAATAAAAGCTTCCTGCATAGGATGCAGTTCATCGCCTTTTGCTATTCCCTCAATGGTGGTTACTTTCTTGCCATCATTATCAATGGCCAAGGTCATACAACTATTTACCCGCTTGCCATTTACGTGAATGATGCAGGCACCGCATTGTCCCATATCGCAACCCTTCTTGGTTCCAGTTAATCCAATTTGTTCACGTAACAGGTCCAGCAAACTTGTTCTGGCATCCACTTCCAGATTATAGGGCTTGCCATTTATTATCAGACTTAATTTTTCTTTTGGAATAGGTTGCGGAATTACTTGATCGAATGACGCAGCTTTTACCAATAATGACGGTGCCAGATAGAGTGCCGCGATCGCCGTAGACTTTTTTATAAAGTCTCTGCGGCCCTTATCGTTTTTACATGGGAGCATAAAAAAGGTCTTTTGCTAAAGTTAGGAAATAATAAAGGCAGTGCCCGAATATTTGATAAAGGCTACAAATAAAAAGCACTACAAATCAGATTTTCATAACTGCTTAGAGTCATTGCAACTTCTAAATTGTAATTTTTACTCTGATACCTTTTGAAGAAAAGGCAACAGGCTGGCGTTATAAGTCTCCGAAAAAGCAGCAAGATCAAAATCAGGTAAACGCACAATGCAAATACAGTAGCTGAAGTCACAGCAGCACCGCAGTTGAGTAAAGCTCCGTGAACGAATGTGCTGTATATCATTCGTTCTTGACTTTTTTGTTACTTTTTGCATCAAGGCAAAAAGTAAAGAATAAAAAATATTCTCTTTCTTTTCTCTTGCCCAAGCGGCAGCTTTGAAGAAAGAAAAGAAACAATCGATCCTGAGAGTTAAGCGAACCATCTCTCAGTATTGATCATAAAATAAAGAATTTTTCTGTCTCTCTTTTAAAGCAAATGGGTTAGCATCTTCAAAAATTGCTCTATTTTTAGTACAGCATTTTTTAATCTACTCAACAATTGTACATGCCAAAGAAAATACTCGGTTTACTTGCAGTTCTTCTTGCTGCAACAATCACATTGAATGCCCAACAAAAAGTCATTCAGTTATACAATACAGCAGCCCCGGGATCGGAAAACTGGAATTGGGAGGAAGGCATCAATGAAAATAATTCCTGGAAGACCCAGGTTGTTTATAATGTTGTTAAACCAAGCTTAACGGTCTATGAGCCGGATGCTTCAATAGCGAATGGAACAGCAGTGGTAATTTGTCCGGGTGGTGGTTTCGTTGCACTGGCAATGGGTAATGAAGGCTATGATGTTGCCAAATGGTTGGTGAAGAAAGGGATCACCTGTTTTGTTTTAAAATATCGTTTGGCACATGTGCCTTCCAACGACCCTGTTCAATTTTTCAATGATGCGGTTCATAGTGGCGACAAAGAAAAACAAAAGCAACAAATGGCTGCAGTACCATTATGCATTGCCGATGGAAGGGCAGCCATAGCCTATCTAAGAGCGCATGCAAAAGATCTCAAAATTGATCCGAATAAGATCGGCATCATGGGCTTTTCGGCAGGCGGCACCATCACTGCATCTGCGGCATTTAATTATACGCCTGAAAATAAACCCAACTTTGCAGCACCCATCTATGCCTATTTCCCTAAAACGATGCAGGGAACCGTTTCGGATGATGCACCTCCCTTGTTTATCGCTGTAGCGGCCAATGATCCGTTGAATTTGCAATCAAACAGTGTTGATCTGTTTACAGCATGGAATACCGCAAAAAAAGCTGTTGAATTACACATCTACGATCAGGGCGGACATGGATTTGGAATGCGTGTTCAACACCTTACAAGTGATGGCTGGATCGAAAATTTTGCAAACTGGTTAGCAACAAAAGGATTATTAAAGAACTAAGCCCCTTGAATGCCGTCTCGAATTTTGACAGAATCTGCAACTTTCTTCCTTGATCGAATACATAACTTTCAGAAAAATAATAGGTTATTTATCACAGTAAATTTTATGCGTTTTTATTATTTAGAATTTCATATAAAAAACATAATTTCAAAAAATATAAATTTAATCTATGGCCAAGATCAATCCCCACATTCACTTTAATGGAAATACCGAAGAAGCGTTTGAATTTTATAGATCTGTATTCGGAGGTTCCTTTACACGAATTGTTCGCTATAAAGATTTATCAAACATGGGGTTCGACCTTCCCGAAAAAGAGTTCAATAAAATAATGCATATCTCCTTGCCTATTGGAGGTTCAAGTGTTTTAACGGGAAGCGATGTACCCGATATTTTAGGTACGGTAAGTGAAAATGAAAACAGAAGTAAGATCACCATTAGTGCCGAAAGTAAAGAAGAAGCTGATTCCTTATTCAATGGACTCTCCGCCGGAGGAAATATTGAATGCCCCATCGACAATAGCCCTTGGGGTTCTTATTTCGGTGCCTTCAGAGACAAATACGGGATTGAATGGATGATTGACTTTATAAGAAACTAATAATCAAAAAGCCATCTTAATTGATGGCTTTTTGATTATTCTGCTCCCCTTACGCACGGAAGTTGCAGCTTATATGAATGGCTTAAAGTAGGGCACTTATTCACTTGCTATTAACAAGTCTTTCCCATCTGAATTTAGAATAGTAAAAATTAGTAGCTTTCTTGAAGTTCTTTGATTTTGATACCTCCAACTCATAAAAATAAAGTGTTATTAATTACACATTCGATTAATTCCTCGCCCCGTGGGCGGCTCGGAAATTTAAAACAAACCAGGGCTAATCAGCCATTGCAATTCATAGCTTGAGTTGGCGACAATATTCAATTCGTGGGGTCAATATTGTCCATTACAAAAAACCTTAATTATGAAAAAGGTAAATCGCAAGAAATTGCAAAATGGTATCAAATCCACGCGAGCAGAGCTACGTTGTAATTTTTATGGCTGCGAACATGTGATTATTATCGTTCCCGGGAAATGTCAGCGAAAGTTGTCGGATGTTAAAAAGAATCGAAGTGCTAGAATCTCTCAACTTTTTTGGTTATTGAAACAAATCTCGGAAATTATCAAAATCATGTTCTAAACCCTGGTTTTTATGATCAAGAGTTTACCTAATCTCAGATCCTTCTTAAGATTAACAGAAAAGGAATTGACAAGCATAATTTCGAATGTGCAATATTTCTATTCCTTTAAAAGAAATCCGAAAAAAAAGTATGGCGGTTTTCAAAGAGATGATTTTGGAAATATTAAATACAGGGATCTGATGCTTCCGAAATATATTCTGAAATCCAGACAAAAATACTTAGCCCAGCTTCTAAATCAGGTACCTAGCCCGGAATACATGTATGGTTCTGTAAAAAATAGAAATAATATTGAGAATGCATGCAGGCATTTAGGGCATCAATATTTTTTGACCATTGATCTTAAAAAATTCTTTCCTAATATAAACCATCATCAGGTAAATAGCATGTTTCTAAAGAACGGATTTTCGCCAACTGTAGCAAGTGTATTAACCAAGCTAACTACTTATCAATATTCTCTTCCACAAGGTTCTCCCAGTTCTCCTGTAATAGCAAATTTGATTTTTATTGAAACCGGCAATAGGTTAAACGAGTTGGCGAAAAGTTGCGGCGTTTCTTTTACAGTGTTTTTAGATGATCTAACTTTTTCTTCAAATTGTTGCTTTAAATATCTGATTCCTAAAATTATTTATATTATAAAACAAGATGGTTTCTATCCAGCTTATGAAAAAATTCATTATCGGAAAGAATATTGCGAAGTAACGGGTTTGTTTGTCAAAGGAGAGAAATTAGAACTACCTTATATAATGCAGAGTAAAGCCAAGTTGAATTCTAATCTTAAGGCATATCAAGACTTGGTTAATAAATATAATTTGTTGTATTTGACGAATGCTAAAAGAATAAACAAGTCATAGTATCAAAGTAGTCCTTTTTCGTTTTGTGGATCTGGATACACCGATAGTTGCAAACGTTTTAACTATTAGGTGATAAAAGGACAAGCCATTATTGCTGATGGCTTGTCTATTTACGCTCCCCTTTCGCAAGAAAGTTGTAGCATTGGGGGAACTTTTACCCATCAGTCAAGAAGTTAAATCATCAAGAATTAAATAAAGTTGCAACCGCTTTAACTCACTGGTAATAAAAGAAAAAGCCATCATTGCTGATGGCTTGTCTATTTGCGCTCCCCTTACGCACCAAAGTTGCAGCACTTGGGAGACTTTTATCCATTAGGAAAGAAGTTTTCCGTCTCACTAATTAGTAGAGAATTTATCCTCACTATAAAAACTTAACCTTGAGGATTTTAAATTATTTGATTTCGAATTGTGCTTACTCAATTAACAATCAATACTTTATAAAAAGTAATCACTTAAATACCGTAAATATACGGGGGGAAATACCGTGTTTTTACGGTTGTATATTGATAGGCGATTTTATATTTTTAAAAAAAATTGTATATGAAACCTCTTTTACTTTTACTTACAGTGTTTCTGATTTCATTAAAATTGTCAGCTCAATTAGACCATGATACAAAAAAGCTAATTCATGACAATGCAAAAAGTTTAATTGACGACCTATATTCACAAAATAAGAATATAGTAGAAGTTCCTTGCATGGATAAAAGAGGGTTAATTGTAACCAATAAAGCCCTAAATAATTTAATGGCAACTAAAATTGCCTCTTATTTATCAGATGGTGGCGATTTGTCATTATTTAGCTCGTATGCAATACTTAATTCTAGCAATGGAAATTTCTCAATCAATCAAAATTTTCCCACTCACGCTTCTAACTGCGTGCGCCGGTTAAATTGACCACCTCAGTCCGAAGCAAACTGACCACCTATTTTGCTGGCGAAGATTTATCAGTTCATGTATGTTAGTGGTTAATAAATTCAATGTCTTTTTCTTTTCAGTCTGT